>Ga0316204_10002120_pt1 | contig 47082 bp, 52 predicted proteins | sample 6monrhotite_MG_2_FD_205661 | JGI IMG/M metagenome (GOLD analysis project Ga0316204, IMG submission 205661) | Microbial mat bacterial communities from mineral coupon in-situ incubated in ocean water Damariscotta River, Maine, United States -... | ecosystem: Environmental > Aquatic > Marine >... | reverse complement strand
CGCTGTTGTACCGCTTGCGTTTAGACCCTCAACTGTGGGCCTGGACCGTTGAGTTTATGGCCAACTGTACAGAGCCTCGCTTTTGGCAAAACGTCGAACGTATTTTGCGAGTGGCACTGTATTCACGCGAACGCTTTCAGGCCATCCGCAACGATGAAATTTTCAACTACGAACACCGCCAACACGGCATCCTCAATATTTTTCGAGATGGTTCTGAATTTGGTCAAGCCTTAGAACGGGCGCGCTCTATGGCTGAACTGGGCTGTGAACGCCGGGCTATGGACCGCAAAGGCTGTATCGAACTGGAACCCGCCCTGGCCCATTCGACCCAATTGCTGTGTGGTGGCACCTGGTCGCCTCATGACGAAAGCGGCGATTGTTTTGCCTTCACCCAGCACTTAGCCGCCAAGACCCAGAACATGGGCGTCACGTACAAATTTAACACCAAAATTCTCGGACTTAAAGAGGAAGGCTACAAAATCACCACGGTCAAAACAGACCACGGTGATATCGATGGCGACATGTTTGTCCTCGCCCTGGGCTGTAGCAGCCAACACTTAGCCAAGTCATTGGGGCTAAAGCTGCACATCTATCCGGCCAAGGGTTATTCCGTAAGCCTGCCCATCACGCACCCAGACACAGATGAAGCCCCGCACATCAGCCTTACAGATGACCGTTACAAGCTGGTGTTTAGCCGGCTGGGTGATACCTTACGCATTGCCGGCATGGCTGAATTTTCGGGCTATAACACGGATATCAATCAAAGCCGCGCCCAGCATATTTTGGATACAGCCTTGAAACTGTTTCCCAGCGCCGGACACCGCGACCAAGCGATGTTGTGGGCGGGTCTTCGGCCTGCAACCCCGGACGGCGTGCCTCTGTTGGGCCACGGCAAACATCAAAACTTGCTGCTCAACACAGGACACGGCACACTGGGGTGGACGCTCGCCGCTGGATCAGCCCGTATCATTGCCGATCTAGCCAACGCCAAATCGCCTGACATAGATATGGACGGGCTGGGATGGGAACGCTTTGCTTAGCCCCTGCCCTTGTCTTGAATAAGGAGACGCTCCGTGGACACTTACTACCCTGTTGTTAGCACCCTGCATGACTTGGCCGCTGTTGTATGGGTGGGCGGTATGTTTTTTGCGCATATGGTGTTGCGCCCAGCCTTGATGGAAGAACAACCCGGTGTTCGTCTGGGTGTATGGTCGCGCGTGTTGCCGCGTTTTTTTTCCTGGGTTTGGCTGTCGATTTTCATCATGCACAGCACCGGATATTATATGGTGTACATGGACTTTGGCAGTTTCGAAGCTGCGGGTCTTCACGTTGAAATCATGCACGCCTTAGCCTGGGTCATGACCATCTTGTTTGCCTACCTGTATTTCAAGCCCTTCGCGGCCTTTAAAGCCGACGACGATGCCGATGATTTCACCCACGGATTCGCACACCTCGCCGCCATTCGGCGCATCGTTACGATCAATTTAGGCTTGGGCATCCTCATCATCATTTGCGGTGTATCTGGGCGCTTTTGGGGCTAGGTCGGAAAAATGTCTGATGATGATTTAGGCCCGTTGGCCAGCGAGACCATGAACGTTGATGATGTTGAAATCATCGACAAAGTACGCACCCATGATGGCTATTTCAAAATCGATAGCTACACCCTTAAACACAAAATGCACGAAGGCGGCTGGTCCCAAACCATGCACAGGGAAGTCTTCGAGCGCGGCCATGCGGTGGCGGTTCTGCTGTATGACCCAGACTTAGAGCGCCTTGTCTTCATAGAGCAATTTCGCATCGGCGCGTTTGCGGCCCTGGCCTCGCCGTGGTTTGATCAAGACCGCCAATCGCCGTGGCTGTTGGAATGCGTGGCGGGCATTATTGATTCAGGTGAAACCCCCGAAGATGTCGCCAAGCGTGAATGCTTGGAAGAAGCCAATTGTAAAGTGTTGGACCTAGTCCCCATGACCCATTACTTCGCCAGCCCCGGCGGAACTTCGGAAAGTATTTTCTTGTATTGCGGTCGCACCGACGCCAGCCAAGCGGGCGGCATTCATGGCTTAGACGCCGAACACGAAGACCTGCACGTGCTGTCCGTTGCCACCGACACCGCGCTCGCGTGGTTAGAGGAAGGCCGCTTTACCAACGCCGCAACCTTGATCGCCATGCAATGGTTTAAGCTTAATCAGAATGATCTTCACCATCTTTGGTCCCGACTTTAAGTTCAGACTTGGTCCCTATGGGCCTGTCATCATCTGCACGATAGCCATTGGCGTCAGCTCCGGCCTTGGTGATGGTCGTTGAGGCATCTAAGGTGCGGCCATCGGAAAACTGAATCATCGGCACGCCTTGATCTTGGAAGTTCTGAATGGTGACGGAGCCATCTGTATCAGAAAATGAAATGGTCAGATTACCGTCTGCATTTGAAAACGTTGCATCCTCGATGGTCAAACCGGAACCAAATTTCAAAATATTGGTCTCGTTGGCACCTTGTAGGGTGTCATGACCATCCCCGGCAAAGTATTCAATCACTGCCGTGGCTTCATTGGTGATGGTGATATTGTCATCCCCCAAACCACCGTTCACAGTCGATTGGCCGCTTTCGATTCCATTTCCCAAATGCATATGATGCCCGTGATGATCCATGGCTAGATTGAGCCGCATGATTTCTTTCTGATGCTCACCATCCAAGGTGATCTCATCGTCCCCGCTGCCACCATCTATGGAAAGTTGAGAACCTGAGGCAAATATTTCATCGTTTCCAGCGCCGCCAAAAAGATTGGAATTAATATTCATAAATCCGGAAGATCGAATGACGTCATCTCCAGCCCCACCATAAACATTGGCAGAAGACTTGTTTGAAATTGTATCATTACCCGTTCCGCCAAAGGCTGTTCCACTCATAATATCGATTGTATCATCGCCAGATCCACCATGGGCTAAGGTAATGCCATTCGTCTTTATGGTATCATTTCCGGCTCCACCCTGCACCTCAGAGGCTGGTGTAAGATCCACCACATGCCCTGCTCCGACACCAATCATGCCTGGACGCATGTGCTGGGCTTGGCTGAGATGTTCATGATGCGCCACATGATGGCTCAGATGCTGCTGCATCTGTCTCATGTGTTCAATGTCATGGCGGGTTATGTGGTGAGGAGCATGATATTGCGGAGTTATCTCAACGTTAATCACATCATCGCCAGCACCTCCGTTGACCCGCACATGCACCCCTTTGGTATTGATGGTATCGTTGCCGTCCCCGCCGTCAATTTCAACAAGGCCATGGGCGCGAAATCCGTCCAACATTTTGGAAAATTTATCCGCAGCACGATTACCCTCATCTGATTTTTGACCTTTGCGTTGAGACTCTGTAGAGGTCTGTGTTGCTTGGGCATGAGCGGTATCGTTGTGAATAGCACTGGACATATTTTGGCCTCCTAGACCACATTTCACCATTACACCTTGATTCAATTACAGAAATCTACGCAACAACCATGCCAAAACTATCGCTTTGATTTTGTTGATAACATTTATTACGCCTATATAGAGATCTAGGTACATCTTGCTGAACCCGGCAAGAATGCCCCCTTGATTTAATGTGTTTGACCGCCTATCTTCATAATTAACAAATAAATATGTCATAAACTTTTATACTACATATTGGATTGATGTAATGAACATCCGCTCTGACTTTACCGATGCTATTGGCAACACACCATTGGTTCGTTTGAACGCCGCCAGTGAGGCAACGGGCTGTGAAATTCTGGGCAAGGCTGAATTCATGAACCCCGGCGGTTCGGTCAAGGACCGGGCAGCGCTGTATATTGTTCGCGATGCCGAACGCAAAGGCCTGTTAAAACCCGGTGGCGTAATCGTTGAAGGCACGGCGGGAAACACGGGCATTGGTCTGACATTGGTCGGCAATACCTTGGGCTATCGTTCGGTGATTATCATTCCCGACACCCAGGCGAATGAAAAGAAAGACGCCTTGCGGCTGTGTGGGGCTGAACTAATTGAAGTTCCAGCGGTCCCATATCGCAATGAAAACAACTACGTCCATGTATCGCGGCGCAAAGCTGAAGAATTGGCAAAGTCCGAACCCAACGGGGCCATTTGGGCCAACCAGTTTGACAACACCGCCAACAGGCAAGCCCACATCGAAGGCACAGCCGAAGAAATTTGGGCGCAAACGGATGGTAAAGTGGATGGTTTCATCTGTGCTGCTGGCACTGGCGGTACCATTGGTGGGGTTGGGTTAGGCCTGAAAGCCAAAAACTCAGACGTGGTGATTGGCTTGGCCGACCCTATGGGTGCTGCGTTGTATAGCTATTACACCACGGGCGAATTCAAATCCGAAGGCGGGTCCATCACCGAAGGCATCGGCCAAGGCCGCATCACCGCCAACTTAGAAGGGGCGCCGATTGACGAAGCGTTCCAAATTTCCGACCATGATGCTTTGCCGATTGTGTTTGATTTGTTAAAAAACGAAGGCCTGTGCTTAGGCGGGTCCAGCGGCATCAATGTCGCAGGCGCCATTCAATTGGCGAAAAAAATGGGACCGGGTCACACCATCGTCACCATTTTGGCCGATTTCGGCTCTCGTTATCAATCCAAACTGTACAATCCTGAGTTCTTAAAATCCAAAGACTTGCCATACCCCGACTGGCTTGCGTAAACTTATAAATGCCCTACAAAAATGCCGATGCCCTGGTCAGCTGTGAATGGCTACAAGACCATCTAAAAGATGATAACCTGCGCATCATTGATGCCAGTTTTCATCTGCCCCAAGCGAACCGCAATGCGGCCCAAGACTGGGCGGCCCGACATATTCCTGGGGCTGTTTATGTTGACATCAACGAAGTTGCCGACCGCTCAAGCCCCCTGCCCCATATGTTGCCAAATGAACATGATTTTGGCGCGGCGTTAGGCGCTTTGGGCATTTCCAACCTGCATAAAGTCATTGTCTATGACAGCAATGGCGGGCACATGGCGGCGTGCCGGATGTGGTGGATGCTGCGTTGTTTCGGTCATCGCAACTGTGCCGTTTTGAACGGCGGGCTGGGACGCTGGGACGCGGAAAACCGTCCAACCGATGCGATCCAACCGATGCACCTCCCGCAAAGCTTTAGCGCCCATTTCAACCCGGCCCTGGTCAAAGACAAACCCCAGGTCCTTGCCAATCTCGACACCCCAAGTTTTCAGGTGATCGACGCCCGCAGTCCCGGGCGTTTTGATGGCGTTGATCCAGAACCCCGCCCGACGAAACGTGTCGGCCACATTCCAGGCACGCTTAACGTCCCGTTCAGCACCCTGATGAACGCAAACTCAGATTTTACCTTCAAATCTTCTGATGAGCTTGTTGAGGTGTTTGGCACCGCCCAGGTTGATCTTACACAACCCACCGTACTCAGCTGTGGGTCCGGCGTCACGGCGTGCGTTCCGGCCTTTGCCTTGCACCTACTCGGCTATAAAGACTTCGCCATTTATGACGGATCGTGGGCTGAATGGGGCAATGATGATGATGTGCCCATCGAAGGTTCTGGCTCATGAAAGACGTCCTGATCCTGGTCACGGGGGGAACCATCGACAAAATTCATGATCCGCAAACGGAAAGCTTGACCTTTGCCAAGGATGAAACGTCGCTAATTCCTGAAATTCTCTCCCGTGGGCGCTGCCACCACCCACGCATTCTGAAACTGTTTCTCAAAGACAGCTTAGATTTTGAGGCCGCCGACCGGACCGCCATTGTTGAGGCCATTCAAGCCGCCGTTGAGCCCGCCATCGTCGTCACCCACGGCACTGGAACCATGGGTCTAAGTGCGCGGGACGTCGCCCAACACGTCAGCGGAAAGACCATTGTCTTTACCGGGGCCATGCGCCCACACTCGTTGAGCGCTTCGGATGCATCGTTTAATTTAGGCGCCGCGATAGTCGCCGCGCAAACCTTACCCGAAGGCTGTTATGGGGTCATGAACGGACGCGTTTTTGAAGCGGCAAAGCTTAACAAAAACACCGAACACGGACGCTTTGACATCTAACCCCACTTCGGTCCAAGGTAGCTTTATGAAAAAAATCAAACGCCCCCAGCACCCAGACACCCGCCTCACCACCTCGGGCCGCGATCCCGAAGGTAATTTTGGCATCGTCAATCCGCCCGTCTATCACGCTTCGACCGTGACGTTCCCCACCGTCCAAGCGATGCACGAGGCCGATCACCACAAGTTTGAACAAACCTATTACGGACGCTATGGCACGCCCACCACTTTCGCCTTTGAAGCGGCCGTGGCCGATTTGGAACAGGCCCAGCATTGTGTTGCTGTCCCGTCTGGCATGGCGGCGATTGCGGTGGCGTTGGTGGCGAATACCAAAGCCGGCGATCACGTTTTGATCACCGATGGGGCCTATCACCCCACCCACAAATTCGCCGAGTTGCTGTTAAAGAAATTTGGTGTTGAAGCCTCTTATTACGACCCCATGATCGGTGCCGACATCGCCAGCCACATGCGGCCCAACACCCGCATCGTGTTTTGCGAAGCGCCCAGTTCCATCACCTTTGAAGTGTCCGACATATCGGCCATCGCCGACGTCGCGCATAAAGCCGGGGCCTTGGTCGTTATCGATAACACGTGGTCGGCTGGCTATTACTTCAAACCGTTTTCCCACGGCGTTGATATTTCCATCCAAGCCGCCACCAAATACATCGTCGGCCATTCCGATGCCATGTTGGGCACGCTCACCATGAATGACAAGGCGCTATGGAAACAGGCCAAGATCACCGCTGGGGCTTTGGGTCATGCGGTGGGGCCTGACGATTGCTATTTGGGCCTGCGCGGTTTGCGCACGTTGGCGGTGCGCCTGCCTCGCCACGAAGCCACCGGATTGGCGCTGGCAACTTGGCTCACCAAGCGGCCCGAGGTTGAGGTCGTGCTGCACCCGGCCCTGCCCACCTGCCCCGGTCACGACATTTACAAACGCGACTTTACGGGTTCGACCGGATTGTTTGGCGTGGTGCTGAAAGAAGGCCCAGACGCCGCCGCTATTGCCCGAATGCTCGACGGCATGGACCTGTTCGCCATGGGCTACAGTTGGGGCGGCTATGAAAGCCTAATCATCCCCGCCGACCCCAAATCAACCCGCACGCAAACGCCCTGGCCCTACGCAGGACAAACCTTGCGCATCCATGCGGGGCTTGAAGACCCAGGTGATTTGATTCAAGATTTAGAAGCGGGCCTAAAGCGACTTATAAGTTGACCTAGCCCGGATGCATAAGCTCTGCTTTAGGGGGCTTAACGGACATCGTCCTGGGCTTGAGCTTAGGACTGCTTGTGACCCTAAGCGGTCATTTTTATGCTCTAATCAGCCCCCATTGAGCAGCAAAATAACTTACTAACCAGAGAGTTGAGCGAGGTTTGTTCGCTTTCTAAAAAGAAGCCCCAAAAGTGCTGCGACATATGAAAGTAGCCATACAATGTCGATCATCTTGGCCCATAAAATCTCGGCCAATGACATGCCGTAGTAAGTATTTTTAATCCCCCACAAAGCAAATGTCAGTCGTTCAAAATGTTTACTTGGGGAAAGTTGTTCAATGCCTGTACGGATTGTTTCGTAGGTATTGAATTTATCCATAATCTCTAGTTCTTGAGCACGCGGCACAGCCAGTTCTTGAAATAATCCGCCAACAGCCTGATTGTCGGGGTCAAGAGTATCGCCGATTTGCGGGGCAATCAAAACGACAACCAACCAAATTGAGAATGCGACAAGTAACGCTTGAGACATTTGTTTCATGTGGAGAGCCAGAACAAACGCCAACAAGAAGAAAGCCAACATGTATATGACGGCACTGACATAACCGATTATCAGTTTTGCAATCTCTATTGCAGATAGTCCTGTGCCATTGAGTGTTGTGAGTTCCGCACCGATGGATATAAAGACAATCGCAAGGGCAGCCAAAATCAGCACCCCTCCACCAATCACTTTGCCAGCCAAGAACGCGCGTTGACTTACAGGGCGCGTCAACACCAAGGCTAATGTGTTATGACCGCGTTCGCGTGCGGCAGAGCGGTATCCCATAATAATGGCAAGGGCTGAACCTATGATCTCAAGGTGTTCAACAAAGCCTCGCATGGCTTCAATGGGAGAATAACCGGGCGAGGTAAACCCACCCATCGCAGCGGCGGTTACGGCTACCGACAGCATTGAGGCTAAAAGCAAAAGTACCGTAATGATGAGAAACAATCGGGTACGACGAGCATCTTTGATGTCTTTGCGGGCAATCACAAAAGCCGAACTAATCATTATACGCACTCCGGCTTGCATCCAGTTTGAGATACGCAAAGACCATGCTGATGATAAGAACACCATTCACAACGAACAAAGTCAGTATCGGACTTATGAAGCTATTGAATTGATAGCCCGGAGGCGCAAAGTCCAACAGAATTGCGGACAAAGCCCGATAGGCTTCCCCGAGTGAGAGCGGCGTCAGCACGGCCCCCGTAAAGGCAAAGAATGCACCGCTTGGTGCCGCTACCATTGCCTTTAAAGGGTTAAGGGCTGCCATGGGTAAAACATTCGCGGTCATTTGGGGAATGATAAACGTGATCGTAAGCCAGATGGTCATCGGGATCATTAAAGCCACGGTTTCTGAACGCGATGTTGCTGCAAATACGGCTCCCAACAATCCGAAGGCAATCACATACAAATTCGAGGCCGCATAAAATTGTGCCAACCTTGACCATTGATCCGCATCTAAAGACATATCGGGTAAGGCTATAAAGGTTGCCACATTGATGAGGGCCGCAAATCCCAACAAACTCGATATGGCGACAATGATGGCAAGGATTTTGCCAACGGCAATGCCAATGGTTCTGATAGGGCGACTCGCGATAAGGGGATAAACACCGCTTTGGCGGTCAACTGCGACCATCTTGTTGCCAAGCACCATCCCAGACAATGCACCGATGAGGGCAACATAAGTCGCCATGTTTCGCAGCAGTTCGAGCGGCGATGTATTCTTCACAGGGTTCGGCGGTGCGATCTCGCCTTTTAGGGCATATGCCTCGACAACCTTTGCATAGACATCATGTACATTTGCGGTGGCTGACCAGCCCAAGTACGCGGAAACCAGAACGAGAGCCATAAACAATCCAGAAATTAACAGAGCCGTTCGATCTCTTAAACTGACCCGCAAAGCTGATGCCATAACGTGCCATGTAAGCATCAAGAAACCTCCTGATTTGCGATATCAGGCGTTACCGATAGGTATAAGCTTTCCAAGGATTCGTCATCACCAAAGCGTTTCATAACGGCCTCAATCGTATCCGTATAAACCAACTTTCCATGGCTTAGTACGCCGATAGACGTGCAGGTCTTTGAAACCTCACCAATCAAATGTGTGTTCATGAAAATGGTCATCTTTAATTCTGAATTTAGCCGCGCAATAACATCACGCAGCATCTTCATGCCCAGTGGGTCCAAACCCGAAGCTGGCTCATCTAAGAACAGAACCGAAGGTCGATGCACAATCGCTTGAGCCAATCCAATGCGTTGGCGTTGACCTTTGGAGAATGTGCCAACCCGCCGAGATGCCAGACCTTGGCAATCTAGCAACTCAAGTGTTGCATCAATGGTTTTATCTAAATCTTCAACACCGGAAAGTTGGGCAAGAAACCTCAAGTTTTCGTACGCCGTCATTTCATCGTAAAGGCGGACATTTTCTGGAACGTAGCCAATTTGGCGACGAGCATTCAGATTATCTGTAACAATATCAAAACCACATATGCTGGCTTGACCCGCCGTTGGTTTTAAAAGTGTGGTGAGGATATTAACAGTGGTGGTTTTTCCCGCTCCGTTATGACCTAGAAATCCAAAAACCTGTCCGTGTTCAACATTCAAGGTCAATTGATCCAAAGCAATGAAATCACCATACGCCATGGAAATGCCATTCATCTCGATTGCAACATCTGACATGGCTCTACCCTTTATTTTGAATAAGCTTTGATAATCACCAATAAGCTTTGATAATCACCAAAATATAGAAGTGCATCTGAACTAGGTCTGAATATATTAGAAGTGGTTGGAGCCTTGTTTCACAATATCCTGAGACAACACGAATATGTCTCCTCTTGGCTATAAACAGACCTTCACAAACGCTTCAAACGACGTCCATTTTCGGGGGGTATGCAGACCTTAAAACAGCTTCCCAAAAAGCTTACTTCTTAAACAAGCTCACCACAAAGAAAGCCGAAGCGGCGGCGACGATGGAGGGGCCTGCGGGGGCGTCATAGACGTAGGATACCCACAGCCCCATACCCACCGACCAGGCACCAATGACGGCGGCAAACAGGGCCATGGCTTCAGGGGTGCGGGCAAACGATCTGGCGGCGGCGGCGGGGATCACCAACATGGACGTCACCAACAAAATCCCCACCACTTTCATCGCCAAGGCCACCACGACGGCCAACAACAACATGAACGCCAATTCAACCCGGCGCACGGGCACGCCCTCAACGCTGGCTAAATCAGCATGCACCGTGATGCTTAACAACGGATTCCACAGCTTAACCAAGGCCGCCAAGACGCACGCCGCCCCTAACCACAGCCACATCACATCCTCCGCGCCAACGGCCAAAATATCGCCGAATAAATAGCCCATCAAATCGATGCGAATACCGTCCAAGGTGGCAACAACAATCAAGCCCACGGCCAAGGCTGCGTGGGCGACAATTCCCAACAAAGTATCTAAAGACAAACCTTTGACTCCGTTCAGGCTGCCCAAGATCAAAGATGCGGCCACCACCACAAAGGCCACACCAAGCCCCGGCTGGACGCCACACAAAAACCCAAGCGCCACGCCTAACAAAGCGGTATGACTAAGGGCGCCGCCGAAATAAGCCATGCGCCGCCACACCACAAAAGCCCCCAATGGCCCCGCCACGATGGCAACGGCGATCCCGGCTAAGGCCGCACGGGTGAGAAAATCATCCATGATCGTGATCGCACGTATCTGAATGAACATGTTCGGCCACCACATGACCGTCTAAATCATGATGATGATCATGTTGATGGGCATAAACGGCCAAGGTCGAGGCCACTTCGGCCCCAAACAGAGCGACAAATTCTGGATGCTGACTGACGGCTTCAGGATGCCCAGCACAACACACATGACGGTTTAAACACACCACATGATCGGTTTGTGCCATCACCACATGCAAATCGTGCGACACCATCAACACCCCCATGTTGCGCTGTTTACGAAGGGTGTTGATCAAACGGTAAAGTTCGGCCTGTCCGGTGATGTCGACTCCTTGCACGGGTTCATCCAAAACCAACAGTTCGGGTTCGCGCAAAAGCGCGCGGGCCAACATGACCCGTTGCATTTCGCCGCCCGAAATAGATTGCAGTGGCGTTTGCGCAACGTGATCGGCACCGACTTCTTCTAAGGCTTTCAGCGTTTTTCCCAGACCCGGCTTGGTTCCCAATTGCAAAAAACGCCGCACCGTCATGGGTAAAGCGGGATCAATATGCAAACGCTGTGGCATATAGCCGATGGAAAGCCCCTTGCGTCGCGTCACCGTTCCCGAACTGGGTTTAATCAAGCCCAACATGGCGCGCACCAAAGAGGTCTTGCCTGCGCCATTGGGACCAATCAAGGTCACAATTTCGCCCGCACGCACCTTTACACTGGCCCCAGACAGCACCACATGACCTTGAAAGCCCACCACCACGTCGTGGGCTTCAAGTAATGTGTCTTCGCTCTTGTGTTCGCGTTGTATGGACATGTAGGTTATGGGCTCCGAACTGACCTTTTAAGAATAGCTCTTGGATACCATGAACGCCATGTTACAGATACGAAAACTCGTTTTAAGCCTCATTTTTGCTGTGGTGCCGACTTTGGCCCTAGCAGGCCAGCCCAAAGTCGTCACATCTATCAAGCCCGTGCAAGGTTTGGTTTTTGCCGTCCTGGGCGACCAAGGCAATCCTCAATTGCTATTAGATCCTGGCACATCGCCTCACGCCTTCTCGTTAAAACCGTCTCAGGCCGAACTGTTGCAAAACGCCGATATTGTGTTTTGGATGGGTCCTGAATTGGAAACCCCTTTACAAGGCCCCCTCACCGCGCTGAGTTCAAAGGCCAAGGTGGTCTCCTTGCTTTCGACCCCCGGGCTAGACGTATTGCACATTGACGGGGCCATCGACCCCCACGTGTGGCTATCGTTCGACAACAGCTTAAAAATGATCGAATACATCCGCCAAGAGTTAACGGCTCTGGAGCCAGACAACGCGGCGATCTATGCAAAAAACACCAAAAGAGCGTCTAAAAAATTGAAGCTTCTGAAACGCAAAGCGGGCGAAATGATCGCCAGCATCAAAGACACGCCTTTCTTGGTGCAACATGATGCTTTTGGTTACCTCACCCGTGATTTAGGCCTGAACCAAGTCGGCTATCTGCAAACCGTTCCCGGACGGGAACCGGGGGCCAAGCATGTGGCGAAGGTGCGTGACTTGATCAAAAGCAAAGGCGTTAAGTGTCTGTTTGTTGAACCTCAGTTTACCTCGGCCTTAGCCGATGGGCTGGCAAAAGAGTTGGGCGTGTACATTGGCGAAATTGATGCCATGGGAAGCGATTTAGCACCCTCGCCAACCTTGCCCTTGCGGATCATCCAAATCATCATCGTGAGACTCGACAAGTGCCTGTACACCAAACCCAAAATGGAAAAACCCTTATGAGCGTCATCGACCTTGAAGCCGCAACAGCCATCGCCGCACAACTGAAATTCAATTCAGACGGCCTGATCCCCGCCATCGCCCAGGCAACCGACAGTGGCGAGGTGTTGATGATGGCGTGGATGAACAGTGAAGCTGTGGTCGAAACGCTGACATCGGGCCGGGTTTGTTATTATTCGCGTTCGCGCGCAAAACTTTGGCACAAAGGCGAAAGTTCGGGCCAGGTGCAAACGTTGGTCGAGTTTCGCTGGGATTGTGATAACGACACGGTTCTGTTGCAAGTTGATCAACAAGGTGTTGCCTGTCACACCGGACGGCGCAATTGTTTTTACAATGCGGTCAAGGACGGGCAAGCGGTGATCATCGCCGACGTCGAAATTGATCCAAAAGACTTATATAAATAGAGGCCTAGACGAGGGTGCGCATATCGCCGCTATCGCTCATGGATTGTTGAAGGAAATCATAGGCTTTGGCGTCGAGACTTAGATAGCTGACAGCAATGGTGTTGGCGCCGAGCCGGACCACACGGGCAGGCAAATTCACCAAATGCACGTTTGTTTTGGTGCGCCCTAATCCTTCCACGGTGATCAAAGACCCGGTGGTCAAACGTCCGTCATAATTTTCCACTAAAAAGCCACCCATAGACCAATCTTCGGTCAAATAGGTTTCCCCGTTGAGGCGCGCCACCATCTTCAAACGCTTCGCCCGAGGGCTTTTGCGCCGATCTTCGCTGGTAAAATTTTCGCTTAACGCTGTCGACATGTTTGCGTTTATCCTGGACCCAAAGACTGTTACAGGCATATTCTACACAAAACTGCACATTAATGTATGATTTTCATCACACCTAACTTTGGGGCTAAAATGTTTGCCTTGCGCCTATCGGCCCTAATCGCCCTGATTTTCATAACTGCCATCCGTCCTGCGGTGGCTGGTGACGTGATTATGGTTTTTGCGGCCTCCTCCCTTCAATCCGTTCTAGACGGCCTTCACCCCGTGCTGAACGAACAAAACCTCACCATAAGCGCCGTCTATGCCAGCAGCGCCACCTTAGCCCGACAAATCGAAAACGGTGCCGGGGCCGATGTTTACCTGACCGCCAACAGCAAATGGATGGATGATTTGGAAAGTTTGGGGCTGATCGACAGCACCACCCGAACCCCCGTTGCCAGCAACCGTTTGGCCTTGATATCAAACCAAGAGCTAGACCTAGCGGCCACCCTAGGCGCGATCAAAAACGCTTTGAAAGAAAGCCGCCTCGCCATAGCTGACCCGGGCTCCGTCCCTGCTGGTGAATACGCCAAACAAGCCTTGATCAGTACCCAACAGTGGGACGCCGTCAAAGACCACTTAGCGCCCACCAAGGACGTCACTGGGGCCTTGATGTTGGTGGCGCGTGGCGAAGCGCCCTTGGGCATCGTCTATGGCTCAGACGTTGGGCGCACCCCTGACATCAAAAGCTCTGCCCTGTTCCCACCCAACACCCACAGTCCCATAGTTTATCAGATCGCGGCGATCAAGGGTCACACATCACCTGGCGTTCTGCATTTTCTCAAGCTGTTGAACGGGCCTGATGGGACCAAAGCCTTCCAAGACGCTGGGTTTGGGGCAAAACCATGACCGATTTCCTGTCCCCCCAAGAATGGGCCGCCTTAGGGTTAAGTCTTAAAGTTTCCACTTGGGCGACCTTGGGCAGTTTACCACTTGGCTTGGCCGTGGCTTGGCTTTTAGCGCGCACCCGTTTTGTCGGTCACGGCTTACTGAACGCCATTGTTCATTTGCCGTTGGTTCTGCCGCCGGTGGTGGTTGGCTATGGTTTGCTGGTGGTGCTGGGCCGCAAGGGCTTGGTCGGCGAATGGCTGTATGAGGCGTTTGGGGTTTCGTTTGTCTTCACCTGGAAAGGTGCCGCCATCGCCGCCGCCGTTATGGCGTTTCCGTTGATGGTTCGGGCCATACGTCTAAGCCTTGAAGCCGTTGACCAAGGACTTGAAGAAGCCGCGAAAACCTTAGGAGCATCTTCAGTTCGGGTCTTTTTCACCATCACTTTACCGCTGGTGTTGCCCGGTTTGGTGACCGGATGCGTGTTGGCGTTTGCCCGCGCGTTGGGTGAATTTGGCGCGACCATCACCTTTGTTTCCAACATTCCAGGCGAAACCCGCACCCTGCCTTTGGCGCTGTACACCCTCACCCAGGCACCCGGTGGAGACGCGGCAACCTTGCGCCTTGCCGTGTTGGCAGTGATCGTGGCCTTGGCGGCCTTGTTGGCGTCTGAGCTGTTTGCGCGCCGCCTCAAACGCCGCATTGGGGGTGAGCCATGACCGCTGTGACGGATGTGACCGATACCCTGTTGCACATGGATGTACGCCTCAAACGCAAAAACTTTAACCTGGACGTAACGTTACAGGCGGGATCGGGGGTGACAGTCTTGTTTGGACGTTCAGGCGCGGGCAAAAGTACCATTGTGTCGATGCTGGCTGGATTACTAACGCCCGATGCGGGGACCATTCGCATCCAAAACAAAACCGTCTTTGAGAGCGCCCAAGGTCTCAACCTATCCCCCCAACAACGCACCGTCGGCTATGTGTTCCAAGACCCGCGTTTGTTTCCGCATTTAACCGTGGCGAAAAACTTAAGCTATGGCCTGAACCGATTGCCTTTAGCCAAACGATCCGACACCTTTGCCCATGTGGTTGATCTGTTGGGGCTTGAAGCTTTGTTAGGGCGCCGCCCCCACAGCCTTTCGGGGGGTGAAAAGCAACGCACGGCGATTGGTCGGGCACTGTTGTCAAATCCCAGCCTTTTGTTGATGGATGAACCGTTGGCGAATTTGGATGGGCCGCGCAAAGAGGAAATCCTGCCTTATATCGAGCAGTTGAGTTCAGCCTTTGCTATCCCCGTGGTCTATGTTTCTCACGCCGTTGAAGAAGTGGTGCGCCTCGCCGATACCTTGGTATTGGTTGATCAAGGAACCGTTGTCGCTTCTGGTCGTGTTGAAGACATCTTTGGGCGTTTGGATTTAAGTCCGTTGACCGGACGCTATGAGGCTGGGGCCGTGTTAAACCTGAGCGTTGACAAGCATGATCATGAGCTTGGCCTAACCCATCTAACCGTCCAAGGGCATACGCTCTATACCCCCAAAGTTGATATCAGCGTTGGCCAACAGGTGCGCTTGCGATTGCGCGCCCGCGACGTGGCGGTGGCGCTGTCTGCCCCCCCGAACACCAGCATTCTCAACCAATTACCCGTCCTCATCAAAGACGTTGATTTCACCGATGGTCCCCATGTTGAACTGGCCCTCACCATCCAGTCCCAAAACGAACCTTCGCCCGCCAAAGCGCAAATCGTGCGCGCACGAATCACCAAAAAATCATTTCAGGACTTAAACTTAAAAATTGGCACCTCTGCCCATGCGTTGATCAAAGCGGTGGCGATTGACCGCCACAGTTTAGGTCGTTTTGACACAAAAAAACCAAACGCTAAATAAGACATTAAGCGTAAAACCTTCTATACTGTTTTTTTTCAGAGGAAGTTTTTTATGTTTGATGTTTCGTTCATGCGCGTGCTTCGACCTTCGACTTTAACCATCGTTATTGCCTGTGCGATTTTGATTGTCGGCGGCCTGTTTTTGCCAACGTCATCGTCGGCGGCGGGCAAAGCCCTCCAATACGATAAACAAGGGCGCGTCATCGGTTCGACAACCTATTCGAAGGCCCCTAAAACCAACAATAAACATAAAGGCTCAACTCCGAATAGCGCGAACCCCAACAGCTCTGGGTTTGGCTCAGGATCAAACTCAGGGTTTGGATCAGGGCCATCAAAATTCAATCCCGATACCGCTTTTGAGCCGGGTGAAGTGGTCATACTGAATCCGCCACCGAACTTTCAAGACAAAATCAGTGCCAAAAACTTTCGCGTCCTTGAAATTGTATCTTTGGGTAATTTGGGCATGAGGTTGGCGCGCGTACGCACACCCAACACCATGAGCGTCCCCGACGCCATCCGCGCCCTCTCTCGGGTTCTGCCCGGCGTAACCATTGAAGCCAACACCCAATTTGACCCCAGCGGTTCTATCCAAGCGAGCCGCACCACTGCCAACCCGCGCACCAAAGCGGGTTGGGATAATTTATCACCCACCTGTGGCAAAGGTTTGGTGATCGGCCAGATCGATGCCAGTGTCGACCTCAAACATCCAGCTCTCAAAAACCAAGACATCACCTATCGCGCCTTTACCAAATCTGGCCGTAAACCAGCGACAGATGGTCACGGCACGGCGGTTGCCGCAATTTTGGTCGGATCCGCAGACTGGGGCGGCTTACAACCCGGCGCAAAGCTTTATGCGGCCAACATGTTCGAAAAAAACGAAGCCGGAAAAACCGTAGGCTCAAGTATCGGTCTGTTACGGGCCGTCGATTGGATGGTATCGTTGAAAGTTCATGCTTTGAATCTTTCAATTGCCGGCAGTGACAATAAGATCGTCCGCAAAGCCTTCGAAATTGCCAAAAAACATAACCTGATCTTGATCGCTTCGGCGGGCAACTGGGGGCGGTCCGATAAACCAGCCTTTCCTGCGGCTTACAGTCATGTCTTGGCGGTCACTGCCATCAAGAGCGATGGCCGGGTCTATACCCACGCCAACACCGGAAGCTACGTCGACTTTGCCGAACCCGGCGTAGAGGTCTACACCGCAGCACCGGGCGGCGGCGGTAAGGTCACAAGCGGTACGTCTTATTCGGCCCCGTACGTCACGGTCATGGCCGCAATTTTAAAGCAAGCCGGAAAAGCGCCAAACGTAGCGGCGTTGCGAAAAATATTAAGCGGAGCCACCCAAGACCTTGGCAAGCCCGGCAAAGATAACGTTTTTGGATTTGGGAAAATCAAAGCCCGGCCCATTTGCAAAAGCTAAGGCAAAATAAACCTTAAGCACAGCACGCGGTGGAGGCCTTGTTGGCAATGATGCTAGCCACGGTTGACAGCAAGTCTTCGCCCTCAAATGGCTTTTCCAAGGTTGCGTTGGCACCAAACATTTCGGCCGCCTTCACGAAGTTCTTGCGCACGATATCGCCACCGCCCGAAATAGCAAGAATGGGGAGGTCTGCCTCATATTGTCTGAGCTCACGAATGGTTTCTAAGCCATCTTTGTGGGGCATCATCAAATCAACAATAGCCGCATCAAAAGACGTTAAACGTTGCAAAGTAAGCCCTTCGTTGGCACCACCGACATCATCAACGTCATATCCCGCCGTTTCTAAAACAGCACGGATAGAAATACGAACGAACTTATCGTCATCAATAACTAAAATACGACTCATTTTACTCGCAACCTCAAGAAAACAATGGCTTATTACCTTATTCTTAGAATGATAATACAGACAAAAAAAGGGCGCGTATATTACCCATATGTATGAGATAGAACTCATATACATCTTTTACATAAATCATTTCAACGTGGCGATCTGGTCCAACCTAGGGCAAAGCACAGCGTTACAAGCGCCATCGGACTCGCGGAACCCTTGCTTGCATTCCCAACCGCTGCCAAAGCTTTTGGCATGGGCATTTGCCGGCACTGCGGCGGCAACCTTTTGGGATTGAGCCAGAACGAGCCCCGGAACCATGACGAAAAACACTCCAAAACCAGGGTGCAAACAAACGTCATCGGCAAGCTTCCAAGTCTAAGCATGAGGTATTGGTTCCCTTTCGGGGGAAAGTCTTAGCAATTTCCCCACTGACGAAGGGAAAAGTCCCCGTCAGAACCGTAGCGCCAAACGAACCGCTTTGATTGTCAGGGTCATAAACCATTTCATCTAAGGTCATGCGACCTTCTTCACCCAACGAAAAGGTCGTATCATCGGCAAACACAATCCCAATGCTGGCTTTCGCCCCTGTTTCTAAGACGTCGCCCTGATAGATCAAGCAAGGGGCTTTGGCGACCATCGACATGGGTCACGTTGACCGGGCCATCAAGTTCAGTAATGGACCCAATGGGTTCGCCAAGGCCTGGGCCTAGGGTGGACTGAACGAACAGTCCCGGCGCCTGGGTTCCCGCAAGTTTCATAACGATAGATGCCGACAGAACACCAAGTCCGGCGAAGTCTCGAGCGAAAAATAATCAGCAACAAAAAACGAGGTCCCGTCAGGCGTATGGATCAGCTAATCAGGTCCAGATTGCGCATACGCGGCACGCAAAAAATCAGCGCCCGAAGGCAAGGCCATAAGCAAAGCCAATGGATCACTTATAGAGATGATAACGGTGATCTCTAGATACAAGGGCCAAATGGACGGGGGTGTAGAGGGATAAATGATGCGTTCAAGTGTGAAGGTCGGATACGCAGGGGAAGTTTAGGGGTTAAGCGGATTTAAGACGGTCCATACATCCGCACCCCCGAATGGTCGCATGTTGGAGCTTAAGCCTAATCATTTAATATGATTGGCTATTGTCTCTAAAAACTTGGGGATGTCATAAGGTTTGAAAATAACATCGAGACAACCCGCATCAAGTATGTTTTTGCTTATGTTTTTGTTTGTTGCGTGTGCCGTGCAAGCAATCACAGGAATGTGCTTTAGGGCGTTATTGGCCTTTAGTTTTTTGGTAAGCTCTGCGCCGGAAAGCACAGGTAAACTATAATCCATGACAATTAGGTCTGGCAGGTGCTCACTTGTTAAGGACTTGATATCCATGCCATCAACAGATTCCAGAACATTGTATCCATTGTCCAAAAGCACCGCTCTCAACAACATCATGTTCACTTCATTATCTTCAACAATCAGGATGGTTTTTTTTGTCATAGGCAACAATCTCATATTTGATGAAACATTCACTCACCCTCTAAGCCATTGAAACAATGGTGACCCCGGCATGATTCGAACATGCGACCGTCGGATTAGAAATCCGATGCTCTATCCAACTGAGCTACGGGGCCATTTTAGGTTGTGATGTGGAGAGAGGCCGTGGGGCTTTATTTGACGCGATCAACGGCGAAGCGATCAGCGTAATTTCTATAGGTTTTTTTGGTTGGCATTGGCATCGTGACATCGGCATCAATGCCAGCCCGGTCAGCATAAGCCTGGGCTTCGTCACAACTGTCAAAAGTCAGCTTAATTTGCTGGTGCATATCACTGGAACCGCTCCACCCCATGAGGGAATCTGGAGATTTAGGGTCAGTCGGTTCATATTCCAACACCCACTGATCAGCGTTGGCTTTGCCAGATTGCATGATATTGGATGATGGACGGTAAATGCGTGCGTTCGCCATTTTATGAAGCCCCCAGATGACGTTAAGTGATCTGACCATTTTCGGTGTTTTTGGCCGCGTTGCAAGCCTGAAATTAAAAAATGGTCGGGGAGACAGGATTCGAACCTGCGACCCTCTGGTCCCAAACCAGATGCGCTACCAGGCTGCGCCACTCCCCGACATTTTTTAAGCAGCCCGAAAGCCGCTGTTTTCGTGGGGTTCTTCTACGGCGTAACGATTTTCTTGGCAAGCGCTATTTTTGCAAAATGGGAACAAAAGGGAACTACCTGGACTTTTTAGGGGAAAAGTCCCGGCAATCGTTCTCTAAGTGTTCTCGCTCTAAAACAAAAATTAAAGAAGCCCACACCACGACCGCCATGCCTCCCCAGACAGCCGATAAAGGCGCAGCGATATGATCAGAAAAGGATGGCCCCTTAGTGCGTTGCGTGTGGTGGGGGCAGGTCAAGAACGTGGTTCCAGTGGTCACTCTTCCTTGATGTAGTCCCAAGCTTTATAATAAATATAATCGTCTATTTTATTGATGCTATACTCATCACAATCAATGGAACCTCCATCAAGTTTCATTTCTTTTGGCTGTAGCTTGCCCCTCATTCGTAGGGTTATCTATAGAGATTTTATTTTTAGATACTAAGTAGAATTTACGCATGTTTGAAAAGATACTGTTTAAAAAGATCGAGCTTTGGATTGTTCTTTTGTTCACGATCATCGGCTTGATTGGCTCTGTTTTGTTTAGTTTTACGGTTTGGTATGGCGCTAAAGGTGCGGAGCGCTATAAGCCACTCACTGAGATGGCCATACAAATTGCGAGAATGCCGATGACGATCGTTAAGGTGATCGATAGATCATTACTCGGCACGTCAGATATGTCTCTTGAGCAACGGTTCGAGAATGATTCTGGCCTTATGTTTTTTACCGAAAAAGACCCCAAAGCCGGATATGTGTTACTTAACCGTCATGACGGTGATTTGAATGTTTCCGTGTCTGAATTAATCGATTTAGCGACTCAAGAAATTGTCCATCGCTGGATATATGATGTAGACCCAATCTGGGCGCAGAGTGATCTAAAATCAAATTTGTTCCATTTTCGAATTGACTATACGACGGCGCGCTTCCGTGGTCTTGCTATAGCCTTAAAAGATGGCTCTATCGTCGCTCACGGTTCTGCCACTCCACTTTTTAAGATTGGTATTTGCAGTAAATTGCAATGGATGCAGGATGAAGATCTTTTTCATCACTCCATAGAATTGGGACCCAAAGGTAATTTTTGGGTTCCTATTCATATTGAGCCGAAACGAGTATCTATTGGTACCAGCGATACATTTTTTGATGATGGAATTGCTCAAGTTTCGCCTTCGGGTGAGGTTTTATATTCAAAATCTGTTGTACAGATCTTAGATGACAACAACCTTGATGCATACGTATTTGGAGCTGGTAATGAAAAAAATGTCGATCCAATTCATCTGAACGACATACAGCCAGTATTAGAAGATGGGCCATTTTGGAAAAAAGGCGATTTATTTCTAAGTCTACGCAACCAATCTCTGGTGCTATTATACCGCCCGTCGGAAAATAAGGTTTTATGGCATAAAATTGGTCCATGGCTTTCCCAGCATGATGTGGACATTATTGATACAAACCGAATTGGTGTTTTCAATAATAATAGCCGGCGCATTTCCAATGACTATACGGTAGACGGGGCGAACGATGAGGTCGTTTATAATTTTCAGACAGGGAAGACTGAAACGCCATTCCGAGCTGGCTTTAAGAAACTTGCCATTCGGACTTATTCATCTGGAAGCGGAGATTTTGTCGGGAATTCAGAACTATTGGTTGAAGAAACTGATCATGGACGCCTTGTCCAATTTGATCGTTCTGGAAAAGTAAGTTGGCAGTATGTCAATCGAGCCCGTAACGGTAAACTTTATCTTTTGAATTGGAGCAAATCTGTTTCAAGAGAGGTAGGTGACTCCATTCGAAAAATGGTTAATGAGGCTCAATGTGAAAAGTAAATCAGTCGTAATTGCTGCGGGCATTCTTTTCTTTCCTGGAATTGCTCATGCTTATATCGGGCCAGGTATGGGGGCCGGTGTCGTTGCTGCGGTTTTTGGTATTGTTGGCTCTATATTTTTAGGTATTTTTGCCGTGGTATTTTATCCCATAAAGCGTGCCCTGCGCAGAAAGAAGGCTGCGGCAGAGGCTAAGAAAACTGGTTCTGAAGCCAACAACTCGGCATCAGAATTGGAGGATGGTTGATGTGTTGTTGTATTTGGTCATTTGCATCGCGACCCTGATCGCTTGTGAAATCGCAATTCATGCTCCCTTTCGGAGCACCTTGGGAGAACTGCTGAATTTGATGCAGCGATCTTATAAAACCATCAAATCGAGTAAAGTTAGCGATCATTGGAAAGAGACGATACTACCCATTTATTCATTGCGTATGTTTAAGGCCTCTTTTCTACTGATTTATCTGATTTTGTTGATGGCTGCACCATTTGCGCTGGCTGTTTTTTTTCTAGATAATGGTAACATTGACCTTATGGCAGAACTGGAAACCACTCAAACGATCCTATTGATGACAGGCTTGGCAATTCTGTATATTTGGCTCAGGATCAAGATCCTTCATGGATAAATATTCATTTTTAGATAAATTTTTTCATCGCTTAGTCTTAGGGTCTAATTTCCTTGGCGAGGCACTCTTCGACTTAGAATCCAGCACGTACAGCAAAAAAACTTGCCAAAACAAATATCCGGTTTTTGTCTGTGGCTTGGCTCGTGCGGGGACAACCACTTTAATGCGTGCGCTGCATGACACTGGCCAATTCGCAAGTTTGACTTACCAGGATATGCCTGGGGTGATGGCACCAAATTTTTGGAATGTTCTTTCGTCTAAAAACCTTAAAGTCGGGCAACCTCACGAACGCATGCATGGTGATGGCGTGATTGTAGATTTCGATTCCCCAGAAGCTTTGGATGAAGTCTTTTGGCGCGTTTTTTGCGGTGAGGATTACATTGGAAACACCGAATTATTGCCTCATTCTATACCATTGAAAGTTATGGGCCAATTCAAGACATATATGGAATTGGTCTGTTTTAAATACAAAAAAGATCGTTATTTATCCAAAAATAATAATAATATATTACGTATTGCATCACTGTCCTCGGCATATCCTGACGCAACTTTCTTATTCCCATTTCGCAACCCGGTTGCTCAAGCCCAAAGCCTAATGGTGCAACATAAACGGTTTTCAATGAGTTCAGCCTTTCAAATAGATTATATGACGTGGCTTGTTCATCATGAATTCGGCGCAACTCACAAACCTTTCCGTATTACAAACAAGCGAAACCCAATCGAATATTGCCCTGAAAGCTTAGATTATTGGCTTGATCTTTGGTGTAACGTCTACGCTTCCCTGGTCGAAAGTATTGAGCAGGGTCCCAAAAACTTAATACCTATCGGATATGAAGAGCTATGCCAAAACACGGAAGTATGGCAGAAAATTTGCCTAAAGCTTAGTATTCCAATCTCTGAATATCATGGTTTTAAGCTTATGAACAAAGAGACCGAACTTTCGTGTAGTGCAACGTTACAGGAAGAAGCATCTGCAATATACGACAAGCTTGTGATGTTAAGTGCCTTACGTCTAAGTTAGGGTACGTATCACTTCTATGGTGGTAAGCCAGCCGTTACTGCCCCTAAGGCATTGCCTTAGCCCATTGTTGTTTCCTTCACAGACTGCTTCAATCTTTAACTTATGGGGCTGTCGTTTTTCCACTCATTTAAAACACCTTTGTTGCGTCTATTGGCACGCTAAAAAGTGCCTAGGGTACTAGAGGGTACAGAAAGTTTTTTGTTTGCTGGAATTTTCAGGAATTGGGATCGGCACACGCTCTCAAACCAGATGCGCTACTTAGCTAAACCGCTCAACAAAGGCATCAATGTCTTTGCCCAAACCGACGGCCTGTTGTTCCAAATCGGACGTCGAACTGTTGATGCCACCAATCGATTCACTGATGTTTTCCGAACCTTCAGCCACTTCGCCAATGGTATTCGCAACCGTAAGCACACCTTCGGCCGCGCGATTGATGTTGCTGCTAATTTCGGTCATTACCTGGCGTTGCTCGCTGACCATGCTGGCAATGGTCGTGCTGGCTTGATCAATTTCTTCAATGGTTTCACCGATGGCTTTAATGGCTTCCACAGCTTCAACGGTCGCCGTCTGGACCGTCGAAATTTGCAAAGTGATGTCTTCGGTGGCTTTGGCGGTTTGGTTCGCCAAGTTTTTCACCTCTGATGCCACCACGGCAAAGCCCTTACCCGCATCCCCAGCGCGCGCGGCTTCGATGGTTGCATTCAGCGCCAACAAGTTGGTCTGATCGGCAATATCGGTAATCAAAGACACCACTTCACCAATTTTGTCGCCCGCAACAGCAAGGCTCTGGATGGTTTTATCTGCCTTATGCAAACGCTCAACAGCCACCGCGCCAATTTCAGACGAGCGGCTGACTTGGGACGCCATATCCGCACTGGTTGCCGTGAATTCTTCCGTTGCACTGGCAACGGTTTGAACGTTTTGCGAAGCCGTTCCGGCGGCTTCGGCAACCTTGGCCGATTGATCCCGCGTGCTGGTGGCAATGGTGGTCATTTCAGCCGACGAAGCGCCAATGCCGCCCGCCGCTTGCATCACGGATTCCACCACCGTTTTGATGCTTTTCCCCATGCTCAAGGCTGTGGAGGCAAACTCTTTGGTGCTGACATCCATGGCCTTAAGACCATCATTAATGCGGACTGAACGGCGTTTGAAATCGCCTAAGAACCCTTTCGTGATGATTTTGCGGTAGTATTCTTTATTCGAGGCGCTGGTTAACGCGCTGCCCGCTTCTCGGGTGAACACTTCCGTCATATCCATAAGGTGATTGATGCTGCGCTGCAATTCATGAAGTTCATCTTTTCGATTGATGCCCACGACACGAACGTCTAGATCACCTTTCGCCGCTTTGGTTACCGTTTTGGAAATACCGACCAAGATACTCACCGTTTTTACGGTGCGATAGGAAACGGCGCCGATAATAAGCAGGGCAACAGCCCCAAACCCCCATAAAAAGTAGAGGCCAACACCACCCGTTTCAACGTTTTCATGAATCTTTGCGAGCAGCGCATCGGCTTGTTCGATACGAACGACATCAACGATTTTGGAAAGCTTGTCGAGTTCAATATTGATGCGTTCTGCTTCCCCATCAAATTTCCCCATCATGACATTTCCGCCCACGGGGCCTTCGGCAATGTAAGCTTTCGCCATACGCTGCCCGACTTCATAATACGTTGGAAAAGCTTTGCTAACAGCCGTTAAGCTCGCCGAGACTTCTGTCAAACCAAGGGCTTTAGCGTGCTCGTCGGCAATGAAAACATCTTGTTTAAATTTGTCCGCGAACGTGGCCGCCACCTCAAGACCATCGTTCAAACCATCTTGTCCACGGGTCGCCGAAATATCCGTCAACCATTGTTGAACCTGAATCACATCGGCTTGAATATCTTTGGTCGTTTGCAGCAAGGGCGTGGCGTGGTCTGTTCCACTTGAGACTGAAACACGCAATTCATTAAATGAATTTACATCGCTATACGCGATCCATATTCCAAACCCAGAAACAAACAGCACGGCACCCATGGAAATAAATGTGGATACGATGGATTGAAAGCGTAAAGACTGAAAATTCATGAGGTAACCTATCGTCCTTAAGGAGAGATGCTTGCTTTATTCTATGCCTTCAAGCGTATAAATGAGCTGCCCATAGCTAACGCCCATGCTGCCCAAGGTATCAAGGATCATTTGGGTGGCTGCTGCCATGCCTTCTTTACCGTTGGCGTGGCGCGCTTCTTCTGCCAACAAAGAGGCGTAAAGCGGCTTAATTTGCTCAAGGGCCGTGCGGTTGGGCACACGCCGACTGGAATGATAACCAACGATGGTCTTTCCATCTGTGCCATACGTTGCCGTCACGTGTGCAAGAACCCAGTAGTGGTCCCCGTTTTTTGACCGATTCACCACATACGCAAAAATTTCAGTCCCCTGGGAAATGTTGTCCCAAAGAAATTTAAAGATGCACCGAGGCATGTCTGGATGACGAATAATGCTGTGTGGTTGGCCTAAAATTTCTTGTTCCGTATAACCAGCTAGCCGCAAAAACACATCATTTGCATAGGTCACACGGCCTTTGGTATCGGTTTTGCTGGCGATCAGCTCATCCTCTTCAAAGAACCGTTCCACACCCGTCAAATGTATTGGCGAAGATGCCATAAACTTTACCTATTCCATTATCTTGTTACAAAATCAGCACGTCATCATTGAAGACATGCTGGCCTCAAAAAGATCCGCAACTAAGCTGAATCTCTAGATACCTAAGCGGCAGGACAGCCTTATAGCAATCAATAATCTGAGGCCCCCCTCAATACACCATGCACGTAAAGCTTGGTCTAATACAAATATGCTAGATTTTAAATATAAAATCAATACCCACATGGATAAAGACTATTTTAAAATGTTAGCCGATGTCCGACTTGAATTGACAATCGTTGAACGGTCCCGGCGGGGACTTCCAACACATAAGCTGTGCGACCGGGGGCTTGGTGGATAGCCTCGCTCATCGGTTGAGTGTTTTCCGCGATAAAGGTGATATTGCCCAAACGGTCCGCAAAGAGCATATCTAAAGACACAATCGTATCCTGCATCCACATCCCAACGGTTCGGGGGGGGCTAAAAATAAACAACATGCCCGTATCGACGGCAAGGCTTTCGCGGCCCATCAAACCCAAACGATGCTGATCTGGCGTGCGGGCAATTTCGACGGCAAAATCGTGACTACCGCCGTAGGGCGTACCAACCCGCGCCCGCCCCGCCTTGAACGTGACGGTTTGCATTTGCATCTGCACCGTATCTTCAGCAGCCTCAGCCGGTGACGTTACCGAAAGGTAAAACCACACCAACAAAAAAAGCACGCCAAAGACGGCGACGAAGAAAAGAAAAAAACGGACCAAAAAACTGCTCATGGCGGCGATCATAACGACTCGATTTAAGTCTGTCTCCCCACTTTTGATCAGGATGGTCCCCCAATGGAAAGAAAAATGAAAACGGACCTGTCCCCCCTTGCGACAGCCTGCTAAGCCACCTATTCTCTAATAACGAATCAAAGTCACCCCAAAAGGAGCGATCAGACGTGTTGCATACCATTTCTCTTGGCGCTGTTTTGGCCGCCCTATGGATGCTGCTTTCGGGTTTCTTCGAACCCCTTTTGCTGAGCTTTGGTTTAGTTTCTGTTGTCTTTACCCTGTGGATTGCCCATCGCATGGATGTGGTTGACCACGAAGGCCACCCCATTCACATGGTGGGCCAAGCCTTGCTTGTCTATTGGCCGTGGTTGGCTTGGCAAATTGTCAAATCCAACTGGGACGTTGCCTTGGTCATTTTATCACCCAAGTTAAAGATTATGCCACACACCTTTGATACCCAAACCTCGCAAAAAACCGAGGTCGGATTATCCATGTACGCAAATTCAATCACGCTGACTCCAGGAACCGTCACGGTCGATATGCGCGGCGATGGTATTTTTGAAGTTCATACCCTCACAAATGCCGCCAGAGAAGGTGTCGAAACCTTGGACATGGATCGCCGCTGCACGGCCTTGGAAGGCAACCCGAAACCGCACAAGGGTGAGCAAAAATCATGACCATGTTTGCGGCTGCGGCTCTTGCGGTGCTGATTTCAATGGCAATGGCGTTGGTACGGGCGTTCACCGGACCCACCGTTTTTGATCGCATTTTAGCGGTCAACACGACGGGCACCCTGACCGTCGTGTTGATTTCCGTTTATGGGTTTTTAGATGGTCGCCCTGACTTTTTAGACATTGCCCTGCTGTATGCGCTGATCAACTTTATCGGCACCATCGCCGTCACCAAGTACATAAAATACGAAGCCTTTGGGCTCCCCAACGACCTCCATGAAGATGGAGACGTGTAATGGCTGACCTGGGCATTTTAGATTGGATCAGCTGGGCCTTAATCTTAAGCGGTGCTTTTTTCGCCATGACGGGATCGTTTGGCATGTTGCGCCTGCCCGATGTTTTTTCACGTATGCACGCGGCAGGTATGGTCGACACCCTTGGGGCTTGGCTTATTCTGATTGGCCTGATGTTTCAAACCGATTCATGGATCGTCATCGTCAAATTAGGGCTTATCATTATCTTTATTACCTTCACCTCGCCCACCACCACTTTTGCCTTATCGCGTGCTGCGGTTCTGGGCGGGATTGGCAAAGGACCTAAGCACACAATTCGGCGCAAAAAGGACGGAACACCATCGAACACGTAATCGTCATTGCCCTGTTGATGTTTATGACCGCTTCTGCGCTGTGGCTGGTGCGGTTAAGAAGCTTGTTCGCCGTGGTCATGCTGTCGGGGGTGTATTCCCTGTTCGCGGCCGCCTTGTATTTGGTTATGGACGCCGTTGATGTTGCCTTTACCGAAGCCGCCGTGGGGGCGGGTATTTCCACCGTGTTGATGCTGGGCACCTTGGCGCTGACCAACAGTCAAGCAAAATACCGCCGAAGCCCATCCTGGCCATCGCTCGTGTTGGTCATCTTGACGGGTGGTGTGCTTATCTATGGCACCTTGGATATGCCGCGATACGGCAATGCCAACGCGCCCATTCACCAACACGTTGCCAATCGTTACATTGAAAAATCAGGACAAGAAGTCGGCCCACCGAACATTGTGACCTCGATTTTAGCCAGCTATCGCGGCTATGACACGTTGGGCGAAACCGCCGTGGTGTTTACCGCCGCCATTGGCGTGTTGGCAATTTTAGGCCGCGCCAAAGGTCAAGGTATCCCGACCTCAAGCATCGCACGTCGCCGCAAAGAAGAAGAGCCAGACGAAGAGCCCGCAGAAGCCTCTGACGATAAAGAGGCCTCGTCATGATGGTTGAAAAAACCCTGTTGAGGGTTATTGCCAAAATTCTCATTCCCCCCATCATCTTATTTTCACTCTATGTGCAATTTCATGGTGATTTTGGTCCCGGTGGCGGGTTTCAAGCCGGGGTCATTTTGGCAACGGCCTTCATTCTCTATGGCCTGATTTTTGGTGTTGCGGTGGCGCGTCAAGTGATTCCGTCTGCCGCCTCGCGCATTGTTTTGTCTTTGGGGGTTCTGCTGTATGCGGGCACGGGCATTGCATCCATGCTGTTGGGCGGAGAGTTTTTAGATTATGCCTATCTCGCCAAAACGCCATTAGCAGGTCAACACCTGGGCATTTTATTGGTCGAACTTGGCGTCTGCATGACTGTGGCGGGGGCTATGATCACCATCTTTTACACCTTCGCAGGTCATGTGAACGGCCCCTCTTTCTCGGTCGAACGTAAAAGGGATGGCGATGATTGATTTCCACGACCTGTTGGGGCTGGTGAATTACTGGGTCGTCATCGTTTTGATGATGGCTGGGTTTTACGTTGTGATTGCCCAAGGCAACTTGATCAAAAAAATTGTCGGCTTGAATATTTTTCAAGTCTCGGTGTTTGTCTTTTACATCTCTATGAGCAAGATCAAGGACGGCTCTGCACCGATTTTGGATGAGGCCATCAAAATTTATTCTAATCCCCTACCCCATGTTCTGATCCTCACCGCTATCGTTGTTGGCGTGGCGACCACGGCCTTGGCCTTGGCTTTGGTGGTGCGCATCCATTCGGCCTATGGGACCATTGAAGAAGACGAAATCCAAGCCATAGAACACGAAGAGGAAGATGTCTCATGCTGACGTCCGATCCTTGGCTGATTTTGTTGGTTGTGGTGCCGTTGATGGCAGCCCCACTGTGCGTTTTGTTACGCCATGCGACGGCGGCTTGGGCTGTGGCAACCTCTGTGTCTTGGCTTGTTTTTGCCATCGCCTTAAAACTGTTATTTCAAGTTCTTGATCAAGGTGAAGTTTTTTATCGCATTGGCGGTTGGGATGCCCCGTGGGGCATTGAATACAAATTAGACACCGCCGGGGCCTTTGTTGTCGTCATCATTGCCACCATCGGCGCAGTCGTTATGCCCTACGCCAAAAAAAGCGTTGAAAACGAAATCTCTAAAGAGCGCATCTATTTATTTTACACCATGATGCTGCTGTGCCTGTCGGGCTTGTTGGGCATTACCGTCACGGGCGATGCCTTTAACCTGTTTGTCTTTTTGGAAATTTCTTCTCTATCATCTTACGTGCTCATTAGCTTAGGCCGAGACCGCCGGGCGTTGACGGCGGCTTATCGCTATTTGATCATGGGTACCATTGGTGCCACGTTCTACATCATTGGTGTCGGCTTGATGTATCAGGTCACCGGCACCCTCAACATGGCCGATCTGAGCACCATTATGCCCGCCGTGGCCGATACCCGCACGATCTTAGCCGCTTTGGCCTTTTTGACTGTTGGCATCAGCCTTAAGCTGGCCCTGTTCCCGTTGCACTTGTGGCTGCCCAATGCCTACACTTTTGCGCCCAGCGTGGTGACGGCCTTTTTGGCGGCCACCGCGACCAAGGTGTCGCTGTACATTTTGCTCCGCATTTTCTTCACCGTGTTTGGCGAGGTCGATATTTTTGCCACCTTCCCGGTTCAACCGCTGCTGATTGGCATGGCGTTAGCGGGCATGTTTTTGGCCAGTCTGTCCGCGATTTGGCAAGAAAACTTAAAGCGCATGATGGCGTACTCTTCGGTGGCGCAAATTGGCTATATGGTTTTGGGTGTGGCCTTGGCCACCGAAGCAGGCCTGGCTGGTGGCATTATCCATCTGTTTAACCACGCTCTGGTCAAAGGCACCGCGTTTTTAGCCATTGGCGCAATTGTCTATTGTTCTGGGGCCGTGACGTTGAAAGACTTGCACGGTATTGGCAGACGTATGCCGCTGTTGATGGCGGCCTTCATTGTGGCCGGACTAGGCTTGATCGGCGTGCCCTTGACCGCTGGCTTTGTCAGCAAATGGCAATTGGTCACGGCAACCTTGGAAGCCGATATGTGGCCGTTGGCGGCGTTGATCTTGTTGTCGTCGTTGCTGGCTGTGATTTATGTATGGCGGGTTTTTGAAGTCGCTTACCTGCGCGATCCGCACCCCGATGCGGCCCCATTGAAAAAGCTGCCCTTAAGCATGTTAATTCCGACCTGGGTTTTGGCCTTAGCCAGCCTCTATTTCGGCACCCACGCCGCGTTTACCTTAGACATTGCCCACACCGCCGCGCGGCAATTGATGGGGGGGATGTAAGCCATGTTATCGTTCCTATCCCAAGCCGCAGTCATCCAACTGACCATTGCCCTGCCCCTCATCGGCGGCTTGGCAATTTGGGCTTTGGGTGAACGCCACAAAAACCTTCGCGAAATCGCTTCGCTGATCACCGCCATCGCTGAATTCACCTTGGTGGCCAGTCTCACCTCTGACGTCATTGCCGGGCTTCGGCCATCGGTCGATGTGTTGGAAATGCTGCCCGGTCTCAACCTGACCTTGACGGTGGAACCGTTGGGCCAGTTGTTTGCCTTGATCGCCAGCGGTCTGTGGATCATCAACACGGTCTATTCAATCGGCTACATGCGTGAAAACAAAGAGCAAAACCAGACCCGCTTTTATGTCTGTTTCACGTTGGCGATATCGAGTGCCGTGGGCATTGCCTATGCGGGCAACGTCTTGACCCTGTTTGTTTTTTACGAAGTTCTAACGTTATCGACTTACCCCCTTGTGACCCATTCAGGAACGCCAGAAGCGATTAAGGGCGGGCGCATATATTTGGGCGTTTTGATGTCGACCTCGATTGGTTTTTTGTTCCTTGCCATGCTGTGGACTTACAACTTGACCGGAACCTTGGATTTTGAATCTGAGGGCATTTTGAACGGCAAGGTCGAGGGACCAGAATTGGCGGTATTGCTGTTCTTGTACATGTTCGGCATCGGCAAAGCGGCGATGATGCCCGTGCATCGGTGGCTTCCCGCAGCGATGGTGGCCCCTACGCCGGTGTCAGCTTTATTACATGCCGTTGCGGTGGTCAAAGCGGGTGTCTTTACCGTGGTTAAGGTGATCGTTTACATCTTTGGTCTGGATTTATTGGTCGATGCAAAGGCTGATGATTGGCTGATTTTCGTCGCCGCCTTCACCATCATTACGGCGTCGATCATTGCGCTGCGCCAAGACAATTTAAAACGGCGTTTGGCCTATTCAACCATCAGCCAACTCAGCTATGTGGTTATGGGTGCCGCAATTTTGGCACCGATTTCGGTGGCCGGAGCCGCCATGCACATGGCGGCCCATGCGTTTGGCAAGATCACCCTATTTTTTGCCGCCGGAGCGATCTATACCGCCGCCCACAAAACCAAAGTCAGTGAACTGGACGGCATTGGCAAACGTATGCCGTTTACCATGGTGGCCTTTGCCATTGGGGCGTTGTCCATGATTGGCTTGCCGCCGACGGCAGGCTTTATTTCCAAATGGTATATTTTAAGCGGCGCGATTGAGACCAGCAATGCTCTGGTGATTTTGGTGATTGTTGGCTCGACGCTGCTCAATGCGGGCTATTTTTTGCCCATCATTTATGCCGCGTTTTTCAAAGAGCCTAAGGCGCGCCACAAAGACGCGCCGCATTATGCCTTTCACGACCACGGCGAAGCCCCGTTGGCGATGGTTATGGCGCTTTGCTTTACGGCGCTTGGCACCATCGTGCTGTTTTTCTATCCTGATATTCCGCTGGCCTTGGGCCAAGCGCTGGTGGGAGACTAAGCCATGAGCACGGAACCCAAAACATCGAAGTCCGAAACATTGAAGAGCGAGCCAAAACTGCATTGGCTGGTGCGCCCCAAAACCATTAAAGGCTTGTGGGTCGGCGGTATTCTGTTGCTTTTGATTGTCACAGGGCTTGGCACCACCGTGCATCCCCATAGCAAATTTGGTCTGGAAGGCACACTCACATTTTATTCGTGGTACGGCTTCATCACCTGCGTCGCCATGGTGGTTTTTGCCAAGTTTTTCGTCGGCATTCTGTTGACCCGAAAGGATACGTATTATGACGATTGATACGGTTCTTTTGAACCCGGCGCTGATCTTGATTTTAGGGGCCTTGACGATACCCGTGTTTCGCGGCTGGTCTCGCCATATCGTGACCTTGGCCTTGCCCCTATTGACCCTGGCAGCCATTTGGCAAGTGGGCGACGGGGTGCAAATAACAGCGGCGTTTTTGGACTATGACCTTGAGCTGGTTCAAGGCAGCAATCTGTCGCGTCTGTTTGCGACCATCTTCGCCCTTATGGCTTTTGCGGGGGGCTTATTTGCCTTGAACCGAGGCAACGTCTTGGAAATGGTCGCGGCTTTTGCCTATGCCGGCAGCGCCATTGGTGTGGCCTTGGCTGGGGACTTGGTCACCGTCTTTATTTACTGGGAGCTGATGGCGGTGGGATCAACCATCGTGGTGTGGTCGGCACGGACCCCTGCATCAGCCAAGGCCGCCATGCGCTATGCTTTGATCCACCTGTTTGGCGGGGTGGTGTTGATGATCGGTGTGATTGCCTATGCCCAACAAACCGGGTCCATAGACTTTGTCACCATGCAAGCCGACAGCTTTGCCACCTGGGCCATTTTGATCGGGTTTTTGATCAACACAGGTGCCCCACCGCTCAGCGCGTGGTTGCCCGATGCTTACCCCGAAGCCAGTTGGTCTGGCTCGGTGTTTTTGTCGGCCTTTACCACCAAAACCGCCGTCTATGTGTTGCTGGTGGGCTTTGCCGGGACCGAGCTTTTGATCTGGGTCGGGCTGTATATGATTTTTTACGGCATCATTTATGCGCTGTTGGAAAACGACATGCGCCGTATTTTGGCCTATTCCATCATCAATCAAGTGGGGTTCATGGTGGTGGCGGCGGGCATTGGCACCGAAATGGCCATCAATGGCGCGGCGGCCCATGCCTTTACGCATATCATCTATAAAGCGTTGTTGCTGATGAGCGCTGGGTCGGTCATGTACATGACGGGCGGCAAACGCAAATGCACCGAATTGGGGGGATTGTTTCAATCCATGCCGTTCACCGCCATCGCGGGCATCATCGGGGCCTTGGCAATTTCCAGCGTACCGTGGACCAGCGGCTTTATCTCAAAATCTATGACGACCCAGGCGGCCTTTGACGAAGGCTTGGCCTTTACGTGGTTCTGTTTGGTGGCGGCTTCGGCGGGCGTGTTTTTACATGCTGGCATCAAATTTCCCTGGTTTGTGTTTTTCCAAAAAGATTCAGGACTCCGGCCCAAAGATCCGCCGTGGAATATGAAAGCAGCTATGGGTCTATTTGCATTTTTATGCATTTGGCTGGGCGTGCAACCGGGACCGCTATATAGCTTTTTGCCCTATCCCACCGACTTTGAACCCTATACCCAAGCTCACGTTTACGAGATGTTGCAATTGCTGCTATATAGTGGTTTGGCGTTCTTCGTGTTGTTGGGGTTGATGAAGCGCACCTTGACCATCACCTTGGATTTTGACTGGTTTTACCGCAAGTTAGCCGTTGATGTGGCGGACAAGGCAACACACGCCACCGCCCATTTCATCACGATGTTTTGTATCGTCAAAGATAAATTGGTCAATGCCACCCTCACCCTGATCACCGAACACCACAACCCACGCGGCGTTTTGGCCCGCACGACGCCTGCGGGTGAAATGGTTTTTTGGATGGTGGTGGTGTTGTGTGCGTACTTGATTATTTACTTTTTCGTGTAGTCGCGTCTCGCTTTCATATGGACTTTAAAATTAATTGGTGCTTTTTCAGTGTATTAGGATAAACTTCTGCACAATTGAATTGAAGCGTTAAAAACAGCACCGGGGGGGGGGCCGCTAAAAATGAAGCTCAAGCAGAAACGTTATTTGTTTTCAGGCATTGTTTCGACGGTGCTGATTGTGCTTCTGTCCTATGTCACAATTCAGTCGTTCAGTTTTTTCAGCAAAGAAACCATCCGCGAACAAGGCCGTATGGCGGCTGAATTGCTGCGTATTTCCCTGACCGAACAAATGCTGTCCGGGGTCATTGATAAAAGAGAAAACCTTTTAAACCGCCTGCGCGCGATTCCGGGCATCAAGGCCGTCCATGTGGTGCGCGGCGACCAAGTGACCAAACAATTTGGTCCAGGCTTAGGCAGCGAAAAGCCCCGCGACGACATAGACCGTAGGGTTCTGGCGACGGGAAAATGGGAAGAACGCTTCTTCCACGAAGGCGATGAGCCGATGTATCGCATCACGATTCCCTACATCGCAACCGGCACCGGAACGTTGAATTGCATGCAATGTCATGATGTTGCAGAAGGCTCTGTCAACGGCGCCGTCACCCTAACATTTTCCCTTGGACATTTAAAACAAGCGGAGTGGATGTCGATATCGCCCATCGTTGTCCTTTTGCTTATTTTTGGCATTTGTTTGGGCTATTTCCTCAAACGTTTGTTTGCCCCTATGGTGGCGACGGCAGAAGACCTCAAAAAAGCAGTTTCACAAGCAACAACCGGGGATTTCAGTCTTCGTATTGATGCGAAAACCACAGATGAAATTGGCGAAATTGCCGAAAGTACGAATCTGTTGTTGGAAACACTTGACCAAAGCATGGGTAAAATTTCCTCAAAGATTCAATCGCTTGGCACACAAACCCGAGGCATGAGTAAAAATACAGACCTGCTGGCCCATACCGTTAGCGTGGTCGAAGAAATGGTTGGCGCGACCCGCTTTAAACAAACCGTTGAAAATGATCTTGATATTGGTGAAATCTACACCCGCCTAAAATGTGTGGTGACCGATCATTTCAAGCTAACGAACTTTTCCTTCTATCAAATCATTGATAACGAAAAAACCATGGAAGCCATCTTTGTTGGTGGCCTTAAGAACTCATCCGATTTGTGGTGTGATCCGGACATTATGATCAATTCAGATGCATGTCGATGCAAGCGCACAGCCGCCGATGTGTCGAGCATTGGCCACCATAATATTTGCCCACGCTTTGCGGGGAATTCCAAAGACATTGGCAATATGGTCCATGTCTGCACACCGATGATGCTATCGGGCCATATTGGTGGTGTGTTGCAATTGGTCATGACCGAAGACGAGGCTACGGCAAGACCGGGCATTGAAGAGATGGCGCAGATTTATTTAAACCAAGCCGCCCCAGTGATCGAAGCCCGGCAATTGATGCAGTCGCTTAAAGAAACGGCGATGCGCGACCCTATGACCGGACTGTATAATCGTCGTTTCTTAGAAGACTATATCGACAGCATGTTGGCCGGGCTTGTTCGTCAAGACGCCACGATGGGTATTTTGATGTGCGACGTCGACTTCTTCAAAAAGGTGAATGACGAATATGGTCACGATGTCGGTGATGAGGTCATCAAGGGCCTCTCAAGCATCCTTGCCGAAGCCGTGCGCGATGCCGACCTTGCCATTCGTTACGGCGGTGAAGAATTCATTCTCTTGCTGCCCCATACGGATGAAGACGGTGCGATGTTGTTAGCCGAACGCATTCGCGTGGAACTGGAAGGCTTTACCTTCCAAACGCCTATGGGGCCTTTGAAAAAGACCCTATCGATCGGGGTGTCGATGTTCCCCGCCGATGGCAAAGGATTTTGGGAATGCGTCAAATATTCCGACATTGCCCTCTATAAGGCCAAAGAAGGTGGACGCAACAAGGTGCTGCGCTTTGACAAGGACATGTGGGACGAAACTAACGCGGATCAGTATTAAGAGCTCAAAGCTTTTCTTGAGCCTGGTTCCGTTCTCGTCACGCGTCACGTCACACGCGGTGCCCAGCTTTTCACCTTCACCGCAGACCCATCTTGGGTGCGCAGAACGCGGGCATCTGGATTGATGGGTTGGGCAGGATTGACTGCCTTCTTTTCCGTCTCGGCCTTAAATGTTGTCACCATAGACGTCAACAGAATTTCCGTTCCGCTCCCTTTACGCAAAGCCAAGGCAAACGCGGCATTGTTGTTGGTAAAGCGGGTCAATTGTTCGGGTTTTTGATGGCCAAAACGGCGCCAAATTGACGTCAAAAACAGTTCCACATCCGGGGCTAAGAACAATTCCACATCAACGTCGGGACGGCCCCTGGAAAAAGCCTGAAAAATGGTCGGCTCGATCGGCCCCATGTCATCAGCCACAAACACCGCTGGCATCAGCTTATTGCCTTCATAGGCGATGGCATAAAAAGACTGCGCCAAATACAACAAGCGGTGCAGCTTTTGCGGCTGCAGATATTCGTTTTCATTCAAAGCCTGGTCTGAAAACCAGAACGCAATATCAATCGTAGAGTTTGAAGCAAAAGTCATCGTTAAAAGCCCAAGACTGTGTTTGAACAGGTTAAATTCTATCAAATTTTAACACGATATCACCTGTAAATGGTTAACAAGCCCTCCAATAACGTCGCAAATACCCACACTGATTGAAGTGGGTATTACGGCCCTCGACCTCGGCAATTTCTGCCGACTAGGCAATTATTGCCGTGCCGTTATGGACCTTAACATGCTGAAATTATTGAATTCTTAAGTTGGCACGGAGGTTGCCTATACTTACAGGCAACCTGGCGAGAATCGCTGGGCAAGAACATGACAAACCGACCAGAATGGTGCGGGAGGATGTGAACAATGAACAATATATTGAGTTTTCCGATGAATGCTTGGGATCTGAAAAAAGTCAAATCAACCAGCCAGACGTCCTTTGATGAGGAGCTGATTTCTAATGACAGCACCGAACAAAAGGCAAACCTGCTGACCACTTTGTCGTTTTTACGCGATTGCCTTGGTAATGAGCCGCAGTCTCTTGATGCCAAGACCTTGCAGTCGTGTCTTTCTGCGACCCGCGTGGCTTTTGATACGGCCATGAGCATGGAACGCACAATCCTAAGACAAAGTCTGCACATCGAAGACATGTCGCGGCTGGCCTGCACCGATCAATTGACGGGCGTCTATAACCGTCGTGGATTTGAACAAGAATCCCAACGGGTCTTGTCCGCTGCGACGCGCTATGGTGAAACCGGGGTCATGATTTATGTCGACCTAGACGGCTTCAAACCCATCAACGATACCTACGGTCACGCTGCTGGGGATGAAATGCTCATCGAAGTCGCGCGTCTGCTGAATGAACACGTCCGCCCCCACGATATGGTGGCGCGGTTGGGCGGTGATGAATTTGCCGTTTTGTTGACCCGTACCACTTGGGAAGCTGGATTGAACCGCGCCGAACGCATCAAACAAATTCTCAACACCCACTATGTCAATTGGGACGGCAAAAACATCGCCATGCGCGCCAGCTTGGGTTTTCAATGCTATGGCGCCAATGCGGATGCCGACACCCTTTTGCACGCTGCCGACAGTGCCATGTACCAAGCCAAGCGGCTGCGCAACGAAACGCGCTAGGAAAGTAATACGCCTAAACACTCAAAGCCGGTCTCGAACGAATAAGGATAGAAACCACCAAGAGATTCAGGATTTTTCATGACGACTCTCGACCCTCAAGCCCCAACTCCCGCCTCATGCCACTTCGGTGGCCGGGCGGATTTTTTTCTGAGTCTGGCTCTGAAAAGAGGTTTGTCATGAAAATGGACATAGCCCCAGCCTCAACACTGACCTTGCCATTGACGTTGCCAACCCGCCCTCAGGCGCCCCCCCTGGGCCGGGAGATGAGCCGCGAAGTGGTGGTTTTCAAACAAAACCAGCCGCCAAAAATCTTAGCCAGTGGCGGACGTCAGACGTTAAGCGAAAGCCCGCTGAAACAAATCCTCACCGACATCAATTCTCGCGCCATTTCGCCGCGCGCCATCCAAGACCTAAGCCTTGATTTGTATGCAGGCGGCATCATCACCTGGGAAGAACATGAAGACCTGGCCTTTCAAGTCGACCTGCATCCGGATTTTTCCAAAACCATCGGGGCTTTGACCGGAGACAAGCCCCTTCCCGACCAACCACGTGATTACGTCAAAGAATGGGAACAACGTCTCGACTTTGAACGCCGTCACGACCCGCACAGCCCAAAACATGGGCGCGCACTCCGCATTTTATCCGTGCTCAGGCGTATTGACAGTCCGCTTCACGTCAACGTCTAGACCTAACCTCTTGATTTTCCCAACCCGCTAAAAATGGATTACGCTTAATCATGTTTCATTCTGGCTTACAGAGTCGCGTATTCAGCTGTGCTTTGCTATAATCGAAGTTCAGGTGGGAATCATGGTCAATAGTATTGGTGCAAGTTTATCGGGTGTTACAAGTGCGCAATCTTCGTATCGCGCACCGGGGGCTTCCTTTGTCTCATCATCATCGTTCACCAATGCGCCCAGCAGTTCGGCGGCTGGACGCTATCAAGTTTCCCGCGCTGTTTTCAATCAATCCGATGCCCGCGCCTTGCTGGATGTCTCTGTAAGCTCGGCAGCCCAAGTTGTTGATGCCTTAAAAGACCTGATCAGCAGCAAAAATGTGACGTCCGCCGAAAACAGCACGGCTTTAAGGCGGGCTTTGAGCAAAATCGACAGTCTCATCGCCAAGGCGGAATTCAATAACGCGAACTTGCTTTCCAGCTCGTCGCAAAACATCATTCTTCAGACGTCCAGTTATGGCGGCAAGGTTTCCGTGTCCCCACAACCGCTTGACCGGGCTGGGCTGGGCCTCAGCACGCTAACATCAGCCTTTCAACAAGGCTCGCGGGATGGTTTTGAGGCCATCACCAAAGCCTACTCCACCGCCGTCAATCGGCTCAACACTCTGCAACAGTTACACAACGCATTTTCCAGCGGCAACGCCTTAGACAAATCGTATCAAAGCGTGATCTCATCGCAAAGCGGAGCAACCCTATCTAGGGGCAGTTTTGTCAACTTGCAAGCTTAACCAAAGTCAAAACGCGAAAACTGATCGCTGGCGTACGTCGTGTCTTGTGCCGTCCACGGCTTCAAAAGCTGTTTTTCTTAGGCGCTATTTTATATGTTACGGGCGTGTCATTTGACATTTCCCACAACATCCTTATCCTTTAGACAAATGTTTGAGGATAATACCAGCACCGTAGAAGTTTTAAAACTCATCGCAGAGGATGAGAAATCGTCTCTTCAAAAAGAAACCGTCGAAGTGCCGGAACGCTTGCGAATCACCCTGATTCCGACCTGGATATTCACAGGTCAGTACGCCATGCCTTGTTCTGAACATTTAATCCCTTTCCGTATCTAAAGGTTTCGTAATCGCTGACTTTACACTGTCAGCGTGCACAATGCCCGCAGTGCCCACATAGGTCCAAGACACCGTCATCGGCGACCCTCGGCTGTCCACTGGATATACGTACATCACACAAAACTGGAGACACGTTATCTCAAATATAGAATGGTCCGACGACGACTGGAAATGGCAACTTAGGAACCGCGTAAATTCGCTTGAGCGGTTGCGTGAATTCGCCAACCTCACACCTGAAGAGGAAGAGGCTGTAAACTCCACCAAGGGCACCTGGGGAGCGACACCGTACTATGCATCATTAATGGATAAAGACGATCCATCGTGTCCAGTGCGCAGACAACTTATTCCGTCAAGCAGTGAGCAACTCAATCAGCACGGCATCGATCGTTACCTTATTCATAAGGAAAACCGAGCGACAGAAGAAAAACGCCCCGATAGCATTGCCCGGCAATATCACGACCGCATCGCCTTTACGGTGACACAGGTTTGTACCGTATATTGCCGTTTCTGTTTTCGCCGCGAGTTGGTCTTAGACGACAAAGCGGACCTGAATATGAGCGTGGACGAAGGTTTGCGTTGGATCAGCGAACACCCAGAAATTCGAGACGTCCTCGTCACAGGCGGCGACCCGTTCCATCTCTCTGATGATAAGATCGAATACATAGTCAGAAAGGTGCAGGAAATCCCACACGTCGGATCGATGCGTTTTGGCACCCGTTCGGTGGTCGCACTTCCGCACCGCATCACACCGGGACTAAAGAAAGTGTTATCGGGAAACAATCGCGTGCCGATCTGGATAAACACGCATTGCAACCACCCCAAAGAAATTACCGAACACACGAAGAAGGCTGTTTACGAATTGCTTTCTTGTGGCGTGAACGTGGGCAACCAAGCGGTTTTGCTTAAGGGAATCAACGATGACATTCCAACGTTCCAGGACTTGCATATCAAATTGCTGCGCTCAAGAATCCGCCCCTATTACCTTTTTTACTGCGAACCCGTACCGGGCAGCGATCACTTTCGCACAGACCTTTTGAAGGGACGCGAATTGATCAAAAAAGGATTGCGTGGGGTCGTTAGCGGCATGGCGCAACCGCAGTATGTGATCGCGACGGATATCGGGAAAATCAACCTGATGGACGATGATAGCATCGTCTCCGTTGATGAGAATGAATATGTGCTGCGCAACTACAATGGCAAAACAACCACCATACCCGCCGTCGGTAAGGGCTAAGATAGACTTATATGGACGTGCACGGCGTCTACGTTGTCGGCTCTACAGCGTTGAGCATAAAGACTTCAGGATGGCAGTGATTGCTCAGCTAAAACAAAAAAAGTGTGGTCTGCCTTATGGGCGACCACACTTTTTTATGACCAATCGGATCGCTTGGGAACAAAGCTTAGGCTTCAGTCTCTTCGCTTTTCTTTTCGACCTTGGGCGGGGGAGCCAATTTGAGTTGCAGCTCTTTGAGTTGATCTGGATTGGCAGGTGCCGGGGCGTTCATCAACAAATCTTGGGCCTGTTGGTTCATCGGGAACGCGATGATTTCGCGAATATTTGGCTCGTCGGCCAACATCATCACCATGCGGTCAATGCCCGGAGCCGAACCACCGTGCGGCGGTGCGCCAAATTTAAAGGCATTCAACATGCCGCCAAATTCTTCTTCCACCACTTCGTTAGAATAACCCGCGATTTCAAACGCCTTGTACATAATTTCCGGCAAGTGATTTCGGATCGCGCCCGAAGACAGCTCAATACCATTGCACACGATGTCATACTGATAGGCCAAGACGTCCAAAGGATCGCCCGACAACAACGCCTCTAACCCGCCTTGGGGCATAGAGAATGGGTTGTGCGAGAATTCAAGCTTGCCGGTGTCTTCATCCATTTCGTACATCGGATAATCAACGATCCAACAGAACTTGAATTTGCCGTTTTCACGAATATCAAGTTCGTCACAAATTTTATCGCGGGAAAAACCAGCATACTTAGCGGCCAAATTTTCTTTTTGACATACAAAGAACACGGCGTCGCCATCTGCCACACCCGTTTGGGCTTTGATCGCGGCAACACGGTCAGCATCTAAGTTTTTGGCAATCGGGCCTTTGGTTTCGCCGTCGGCGCCATAAATGATATAGCCCAGACCGCCCATTCCTTCGTCGCGCGCCCAAGCATTCAATTTATCAAAGAAGCTGCGTGGACGATCAGCAGCCCCGGTGGCTGGAATCGCACGAACGACAGAGCCTTTATCAATGTTAGAGGCAAACAAGCCAAAGCCACCGCCCGCAAAGTGCTCGGTAACATCGGTGATGATCAACGGGTTGCGCAGATCGGGCTTGTCAGAGCCATATTTAAGCATCGAGTCTTTGTAAGCAATGCGCGGGAACGGGAATGATGTGACTTCTTTATCGCCGCCAAATTCTTCAAAAATGCCGTGCAACACAGGTTCAATCGCTTCGAACACTTCGTCTTGGGTGCAAAACGCCATTTCGTAATCCAGCTGATAGAACTCACCCGGCGAACGGTCGGCGCGGGCGTCTTCATCGCGAAAACACGGCGCAATTTGGAAATATTTATCAAACCCAGAGACCATCAACAATTGCTTGAACTGCTGAGGGGCTTGGGGAAGCGCGTAAAACATGCCGGGGTGTTGGCGCGACGGCACCAAATAATCGCGCGCACCTTCGGGGGATGATGCCGTCAAAATCGGCGTCTGCATTTCCAAGAAGCCCTGGGCCGTCATGCGGTTGCGGATGGAGGCGATCACTTGGCTGCGCAAGACAATGTTGGCGTGGACCTTTTCGCGACGCAAATCCAGATAGCGGTGCTTCAAACGCATTTCGTCGGAAAATTCTTCGTTACCAGCCACTTGCATCGGCAACACATCGGCTGCACTTTCCAAATGGTAGCTTTCCACCACCAGCTCAACCTCGCCCGTGGGCAGGTCGGGGTTGATGGTTTCAGCCGAACGTTTAACCACGTTTCCGGTCACGGTGACCACGCTTTCAGGCCGGGTGTCTTCGATGGCTTGGAACAGATCGCTCGAGCAATCGATCACAACCTGGGTCAGGCCGTAATGATCGCGCATATCAACAAACAACAGCCCGCCGTGATCGCGTTTGCGATGAACCCATCCAGAAAGACGGACAGTGCTGCCAGCATGGTCGGCGCGCAATTCGCCACAGGTGTGTGTACGGTACGGGTGCATCGGAAATCCTTACGTTAAAAAACGGCGTAAAAGCACGCCGTGCAACAGTGTTTATCAAGGGAAGGCTCAGTATCCAAGGCAAAAATTAATTTGATCGCGAAAGCTTCATCAAAATAGCATTTTCTGCGCTTTGCGCCGTTCCAAAAAACGTGTAAAAGCATTCGCATGACAATGATTACAAAAACCCAAGATTTAGTCGCGTTTTGCCAAAGGCTTAAAGGCACCCCTTTTGTGACCGTGGACACCGAGTTCATGCGCGAAAGCACCTACTATCCGCTTTTGTGCTTGGTTCAAGTGGCCGGCCCCGACGAAGCCGTCGCCATTGATGCGATGGCCCCTGACATTGATTTATCGTCGCTGTTCGATTTGATGAACGCGCCCGAAACCTTGAAGGTGTTTCATGCCGCGCGCCAAGATTTGGAAATTTTCTATCATTTGATGGGTAAAGTCCCGGCCCCCCTGTTTGATTCCCAAGTGGCCGCCATGGTGTGTGGCTTTGGCGATCAGGTGGGCTATGAGAACCTCATTGCCAAACTGACCAAAGAGCGGGTTGATAAGTCTTCGCGCTTCACCGATTGGTCCAACCGCCCCCTTACCGATCGGCAAATCGTCTATGCTATTTCCGATGTGACGCATCTGCGCGAGGCCTATCGGAAACTGGTCGCAGCGTTAAAAAAGAACGGTCGCGAAACCTGGTTAGATGCGGAAATGCTTATTTTATCCTCGCCCGCGACCTATAAAGGCGAGCCAGAACTTGCCTATAAACGCATCAAAGCGCGCAACCCCAAGCCCCGCGTTCAAGCCATTTTGCGCGAAGTGGCAGCGTGGCGCGAACGCGAAGCCCAACACCGCAACGTGCCGCGTAATCGTATTTTACGCGACGATGCCATCTTAGAAATTTGTCACCACGCCCCAAAATCGCCCGCCGAATTATCCAAAACGCGCGGCCTGGGCGATCGCATGGCCAATGGTCCAGCCGGGGCGGAAATCATCAAAGCCGTACAGCGTGGCTTAGCCATCCCCGACGGGGACCTACCGAAACCAGAAAAAAGACCGGACCTGCCCAATGGCATTGGCCCCGTGTCCGATCTGTTGAAGGTGTTTTTGAAAATGGTTTGCGAAGAAACCGATGTGGCGCAAAAATTAATTGCGAATGCCAATGACATCGACCAAATCGCGGCCTTCGGCGCTAAGGCCAACGTCCCCGCTATGACCGGGTGGCGCTATGACATGTTTGGAGAAGCCGCCGTTAAACTCCGCGCTGGAGACATTGGCTTGGCAATCAAAAACAAAAAAGTCGTATTGCTGGACAATGCTGGAAACGATCAGGATTAATCCTCATCATCCATCGTTTTCACTTTGCCTTTTTTACCCAAGGCAGAGGCAAGAACTTTGAGGCGACGTTCGACGGCGTCGCTGACCAGCGCCGCACGATCCGATTTTGTCACGCACAAGAAAACCTTTTCCTTGGTCACTTCAAGTTCGGTTCTCGACAACAGGTCGGGCGCCCCGCCGGAAATGGTGTGGGCCAAATTCAAGGCCTCGCCGGTGACCCGTATCCATTCCATTTGCGTCATATTCAACAGGCCTAAAATGGGCCGAATCAAAGAATCGCCTAAATCGCCGCCTTGGCGCACATAAAGGGTTGCTGCAATCTTAGCCCGGTCCGAATGGTTTAAGCCCGCATAAGGGATGCGCAAGGCGCGAATAAAGGTGTGTTCGGCCCGATAATCGGAATGTTCGTTCCAACCTATATCACTCATCAAACAGGCCGCATAGCGCAGCCGTGTTCGCGCGGGGTCTTCATCTGGATACAACGGTTCCAGCCATTCACGAATTTCGCTGCCGTGCAGGGCAAACCGTCCGGTACGTTCGACCATGGTTTTACAGGCGCTGATCAACGGATCTTGATGGCGCATATGATCGGGCAAAGCCGTCAACAACACCCCTTCGCGCATACCAAATCCTGAAAACTGCAAGTTTTTTGCCTCGGTCGCGATCAACAAGCCTTCTAAGGCGGCGGCGGCAAAGGGCAAGGTATCAAGGCGTTTTTTGGGAATCCCCGGAATCAATTGCAACGAATGACGCCCAGCGCCACTAATCAGGTGTAAAATCCCCTTCGCCGCTTCACCGTCTATGGCAAAATTATCAACCACATGCAAAGGGTGACTGGTCTGGTCAATCAAAATTCTGGCAATTGCACGCCACGACCCCCCAGCCGCATACAACGTGCGCCCTTTCACTTTTTTCAGCCAGCTCAGTTTCGACAACGAATCCGCGACCAAGGTGCGGGCGCGCGCGGGGTCGCCATCGGATATCTCACTTAAACGCAAATGACCAAGGCCAAAGGTCGCAGATTTGCTGAATTTTCCAGATTCAAGCCCCACCAAATCCAAGCTGCCGCCGCCCAAATCACCGATCACGCCGTCCGCATCAGGAACCCCCATCAACAGCCCAAGGGCCGCATATTTGGCTTCATCTTCACCGCTGAGAACTTTGATTTTAATGCCCAAGGTATCGTGCACTTTGGTGATAAAGTCTGGGCCGTCTTGGGCATCGCGAACCGCTGCCGTCGCCACCATGTCCAAAGTGACCACCCCCATGGCATTGGCCAGACCAACAAACCGTCGCAAACAGCGCAAAGCACACTTAACGCCGTCGGGGTTCAACCGCCCACTTTCGCCCAAGCCTCGCCCCAACGCGCATTGAGATTTTTCATTGTACATGGGGATCGGCAACCGCATGGGCGCGTCATAGACCACCATGCGCACAGAGTTAGAGCCAATATCCACCACCGCTACGCGTCCAGATGGCAAGCCGGGTTTGACAATTATTTCATTACTCATAGACATAGATCCGATATTATATGGATTTTGGTTTTGGTCTGGACCTGAGCGTGAGCTTGGGTGCGGGCTTGAGCTTAGGCGCGGCCTTAGGCGTTGGTTTGGGTATTGGTTTGGGCTTTGGTTTGGCCTTGGACTTGTTTTTTGCTTTGGATCTGTTTTTGATTTTTTCAGGACCAGAGCCCCGTCCCGATAAACTGGCATTGTTCATCAGGTAATGATGAACATTAACGCCGCTATCGTTTTTAACGCGGATATAATTGCCGTCACTGCCAAGTGTCCAGCTGTGCGCGGTATCTTTGAGGTTAAAGACAAAAATTTCATCCAAAATTTGCCGATGAACCGTTAGGTTTTCGATTGGCACCAAGGTTTCGACCCGACGATCTAAGTTCCTTGGCATCCAGTCGGCAGACGATATATACACCTTGGCTTCGCGAGACGGCAGGTCTTGACCATTGGCAAAAGCCATCACACGGGCATGTTCTAAAAACCGCCCGACGATACTTTTAACACGAATATTTTCGCTCAACCCTTTAACACCGGGACGCAAACAGCAAATACCCCGGATTACCAATTCAATTTTGACACCCGCATTTGACGCCTTGTACAGGGCATCAATCAGCGCCACATCGACCACGGAATTCATTTTGGCCCAAATCCCTGCCGGTTTTCCGGCTTTGGCATTGGCGATTTCCGTATCGATGTGATCTAACAAGGACGCGCGCAAGGTGTACGGAGAAAATTCAAGCTTTTCCATGCCTTCCGGTTTGGCATAGCCCGTCATGTAATTGAACAAACGGGTCGCATCCGCGCACAAGGCGGGGTCGCAGGTGAACAACGACAAATC
>Ga0316204_10002119_pt1 | contig 47084 bp, 70 predicted proteins | sample 6monrhotite_MG_2_FD_205661 | JGI IMG/M metagenome (GOLD analysis project Ga0316204, IMG submission 205661) | Microbial mat bacterial communities from mineral coupon in-situ incubated in ocean water Damariscotta River, Maine, United States -... | ecosystem: Environmental > Aquatic > Marine >... | reverse complement strand
CTTGCGCACGCATTACCCATGGTCCCATAGCTCAACTGGATAGAGCAGCTGCCTTCTAAGCAGCAGGTTCGAGGTTCGAGTCCTCGTGGGATCACCACCCTGTTTTTAAGTTATTGATTTTAAAGAGTTATTTTAAGTTTTTGTCCAACCGGGTCGAAAGTTGGACAATTTGTTCGCGGCATTTTCTGCCATTTGCACACGGTTGGCATCCCTGGTATAGCGGTCAACCTCGCTGCTGGTTCTATGTCCTGTGATTGACATGATTTCGTTGGTTGTGCATCCGGCTTCGGCCAAGCGCCGCGCGGCGGCTTTACGCAAACCGTGCGAAGCACAGGCGCTTAGGCCTGCTTCATCACACCATTGGCGCATTTTATTTCCGAATCCGTTTGCCGTGAATGGTTTTCCAAGCTTGGTCAGCAGGAATGTCATGTTGCCTTTGGTTTGTTCCAAAGACTTTTTAAGCCTTGGGTGTAGCGGGATATCCACCATTTCCCCGGTTTTGATTTGGCGGACGGCTATGTTGCCGCCTTTTACATGCTGCCAGCCCAATGTTACGGCGTCAGAACGCCGCTGTGCGGTGTAGAGCAACAAATCGAGCGCCAGTCGCGCAGTGGTGCCAATGGGGTGCTGGGCCTCATAGGCGGCGATTTCAGTTTCATCCCAAGTGTGGTGCCCTTGGCCCTTTTGTTTGTATAGCCGCACACCGTCGCACGGATTATCGGGCCGCATATCCAGTTCTTGCGCATAACGCATGATGACGCGTAGTTTTTTCAGCAGATTGTTAGCCGCCATCGGGCGGTTTGACATGCCCTCCATAATCGCCCTGATATGTGCCGGTTTAAGGCCGATGACAATTTGATCACCGTAGGAGGATTTAAAGCGTTCCAATATGCCGCGGTAATTGATCTGGGTGCTTTGTTTTAGGTCTTTGAAAAGCGGTGACACATAATATCTGGCGATCAGCGCTGCTATCGATCCGGGTATTTCTTGCCTTAGGCCGGGCGTTGTGCCCAACAAACATTCATCGAGCTCTTGCAAAAAATCAGGGGTGCCGGGTTTGTTTTTGAAAGTGTAATTGAAACCCGCGCGGCGATATCGGTAATAGACCCGCCCCTTTGAAGTGTTGCGGGTTACACCTTTAGGCAACATTTTTCGTCGCTTCATTCCAGCCCTTTACGGCAGTTTCTTCACTGGGAATTTCATCACAGCGCACGAGAATACGCCCATTGGGATCAATTTCAACCCCCCTCACTGTTAAGCCCGCCGCCCGCGCCCCCGCGCAAGCGCGCTTTACATCGTCCTGATAGAAGGCAGCCGCGCGTCGTGACATGGTTATTTTCCCTTCAAACCGCTATTAGATTTGCGGTGGTTGCAATGCTCTAATTCAAATGAAATACCTACGCTAAGAGGCCCAATTTTATACAGCTTTAACCCCGTCTGGCTGGTAGCTTTCAAGTTCCAAATGAACGGCGTGAAAATTAAAATAAAAGCAATTCTATGCATCAATTTTCTTCTCCTGCTGGGGCGGGGGGTGAGGTGTCAAACTGCTGCTCCATCTTCATTATCTCGTCCTTCAGGGGGTTGAAACAACAATGCTCTATGTCCTTGAAAGACACGTCTCGCATCGTAGTCAGAAAGCCCCTTCTTAGTGAAAGATGAATGCCTTTTGGGGTGATCCACATTCCTGCCCCTAGCTTTTCGGCATAAAGGGCAGCCTCTCTAATGCGCTCTATCGCTTCACTCCGGCTTGATTTGGCAAGTGCGTCAATGAGTTGTTTGTTCTGTTTCTTCAGCCACTCATTTTCAACGCGTAGGTGCTTAACCTCTTCAGCAATTTCCGACACACCAATCATCGTTTTAATTGCCTTCATTTCACGGCCATTAAACATCATTTATCTCCTGTTGAGGCGGGGCGTTTAATGGCACTTTCCCCATACAGACGAATGTCAGGCGCGCCTGAGCTAGTGCCGCCGCTAAGAACCAGTTCGTCACGCTTGAATCGGATCACCGTTACCGGCGTGAGTGGGGTGCAGTTTTTGTGGCTGTCACAGAAGAATTTTATAAACTGTGCAGGCGTCATATCCGGGAAGCCTTCAGCAATTACATCTGCGGGTTTGATGTCTTTCAAAGACTCGCGGTGAACGCTGACAATGGTGCAAGGGCCCAAGCGCCTTATCTTCTGGCCCTTCGGTATTCCCATGCCCTTTTCAACTGCCATGATCTTGTCGCCAGCTTCCAGAAACTGCCAGCCTGTGCGCCGGGTTTCTGTCTTGCTGCCGTCAAGGAATTGAGGCGTTGTTAGAGCGAAAGACATGTTTCTAGGCATGGCAAAACCCCTGTGTTTGTTTGACAATATCCGTGCGCTTGGTATGACAGTTCCGGGCTAGCGCGCGGCGATCTGACCCCCAATCGTGAGCCAAAGGGCGGGCCTTGTTGGAGGCGGGTGGCATTCTAAGAGCGTTGCCCGCCTTCTTCGCCTTGTGATGGCCGTCATATGCAGCACACTTGGTCTGAGCTCTACTTGGCTGTATAACAAGTTCGGAGGCCGCGGTGATGCGCAGGCCAAGGCTAGAAAACGCATAGGGGGATAGAATGGGTGAACATACAGATCGCAGGATCAAACAAGCTCTTGAAGCACTGGCGCAATCAAGGGGTGCCGCAATAGAATGTTCGGGGTGCGGTGAAGTTCTGCTTAGCGCTGACGGGCTGCCTACTGACAAAGTGGACACGCTAAAGCTGGAAGGGGGAACCGGTGGCGAGCGCCATTTTAATTTCACCTGCAAGTGTGGTGAACCGGCAAGCGAAGTCAGTTTACTGTAGCCACCAACTGAGGACGATCTGGTCATGCGGCTTGCTCCGCAGGCCCAGCTTTGATGCCAGTAATTTGTTCCAGCGTTTGTTTACCCTTCGTCTTGCTCGGCATCATCATTGTTTGGTCAATGCGCTTTTCCAGCGCGACCATTTGGGCGTAAAGTTCGGGATTAAGTTTTGCGGCGGTGGTTAGGTCAGCCTTGCTGGCCATAATGCAGAAGCAACAAGACAGCCGGGTCATGCCAGCCTGATAGGCCCAATGAGGTTCTTGCCCAGCAGCTTTAATTGAAGCAAATACGTCTTCGATACTCATTTCAAAGATTGGTAGCCAGTCGTACCATTCACGGCCCGCCTTACTGTTCCTGTCATTGAATTTAAATGGTGTTGCCTTCGCTCTGCTGGTGCTCTCTTGCGCCCTTAGCCCCATGCAATTTACAATCAAACCACCGTATTCATGGTTGCTGTTGAGATAGCGCCTAATTTCGCGTTCAATAGGGCCACGTTTAAGATCGGAAGTACATTGGCGGTACTTTGGCGATGGGAACATGACCCGCCGTCCCACCATTTCAAAAAATGTTTTAGTGGCCACGCATTTGATGCGGTCCAAATCTTCTGAATATCGCCTTACATGATCATAAGTGCCCTTCCATTCCACACCCGGAAGGTGGGCATGGATGACTACAATTTGCCACGCGGGTACGATAGTCCGCAATTTGATCAGCATCGCCTGACTGTCTTTGCCGCCAGAATGGTTGCAGACAAACAGCGCGCGGCGCTTTACCAGATCGGCAATAGCCGTGACAACTGAGGACCGGCTCATTCCGCTGCCCTCCTTAGTGCCGCCATTTCGGGCACGTTGGCGCGGGTGATGGCTTCGGACAGTGGCGGCGATACGCTGTTGCCGACGCATGAAACCTGTGCGGTTTTGGTTATTCTGCTGCCGTCTGGCTTGCGGTCAATGATGTAGCTTGGCGGGAAACCTTGCGCGGCAAAAAGCTCGGGCGGTGACAGCATGCGCATGCCAATATCGGTTATCTGATAGGATTGGCCTTCAACGGTAACGAGGCCAAAGCGCTCTTTGGTTGGTATAGTGTGGATAGGCTCGGCACAGCTTTGCGATTGACCGGTTTCGGCACCATAATATTTGTGCAAAAGCGCGCGCACCTCGCCAACATGGTTGCCGCCTGCGGTTAGCCCTGGTGCAGGTTCGTCAATTGGCTGTCCGTCCTTGCATGTGCCACGAAGCTTAACCAGGTTGCTAGCCACCAATGCAGCCTTGCCACCCCCGCCAGCGGTTATTGTAGCCAGAGGCTCATTGGCATCGTTGCCGGCTGATTTCCCGAATTGTCGTTCAATGGTTGCTGCAACAATCTGGTTTTGTGTGCCCCGGGTCGTAATGGTTGGTGCCGGGTTGTCGAGGGTAGTGCCCACTACCCCACCGAAGTGCTTGACCATAAAGGCCGCAACGAGCGCATGTTTGCCGCCACCGGCTACAATCGTGCCTAACGGCTTTTCGATGCCGGGGGCGCGTGGTTTCTGCCCAGCCCTGACCAACGAAATGTTACTTTCTTCGCCACAGTGCGGGCACTCGGCGGGCGCTAGCGTCCCAATGCCGGTGGCATGTTTGTCGCTGAATATCTCATGACATTCGCCACATTTATATTCCGCTGGTCGTTCACCGTATCCAGTCTGGACTAAGGTTGGTGACACGAGCGCAAAATGCCCACCTTTGACATTGGCACACTGGGTTCGCAGCGGTTCCTCTGCACTCCATTTGCGTTGCCCGCTGGCATTTGCATGCTCGGTCAGAAACGGTGTTACCAAGCCCTGGGCGTCACGCGCTGCCGTGATGGTTTTCATTGGCTCGGTTAAGCCTTGGCCCCTGAAGCTATTGCTTTGGTGATTGGCTGTTACGATAAAAGGTTCCTCAGCATCGATCACGAAACGCTTAATGCCCTGGGCGATCCTGCGCATCGTGGCATCTGCCAATGGCCGCTTAACGCTCTGCCCGGTGGCTTGCCGCCAGTCTTTGGCCTCTGCGGTGGTCATAAAGATCGAGGGGCAAGGCAAAGACCAATCCAGCACTTCGGCGACTGCGCGCCACGGCTTTAAGCCCTTCCTGCGTATGAACTTCTTTTTTGGGTTATAGTGTGTCGGCTTAGGCCATACGATGGGCTGACCGTCACAGCGAGCAATCACAAATAGGCGTTTGCGGATGGTTGGGGCGCCGTAATCTGATGCGCGCAATTCCTTCCATTCTACCTTGTAGCCTGCGCGCCGCAGCGACTTCACCCACTCATCAAAAGTTTCACCCTTACGAAGCTTGCAGGGAATGCCGCCTTCACCTACTGGGCCCCAGCCTTTGAACTCTTCAACATTTTCAACCACAATCACGCGCGGCCTCACTTGCTCTGCCCACATCACCACAATCCAAGCAAGATCACGAATGTTGCGCTTTACCGGGGCGCTGCCTTTGGCTTTGCTGAAATGTTTGCAGTCGGGCGAAAACCACGCAAAACCCACAGGGCGGCCGCGAGCAACGTCTTTGGGGATTGCCTGCCAAATGTTCTGACAGATGTGTTCGGTTGTGGGGTGATTAACTTCATGCATAGCGATGGCTGTTTTGTCGTGATTGATTGCCACATCGGGCGAGCGCCCAAGCGCCATTTCAATGCCGACCGATGCCCCGCCGCCGCCTGCGAAGCTATCAATGATGATTTCGCCATCTTTGGACGATCTAGGCACAGCATGCCTCCGTTTTTCTCTCGCGATATTGTTCTGGGAGGTCGGTTTCGTATCTGGCTTCAACAAGGTAGCTAATAATATCAGTCCAGCGGCGAAGGCTATTTTTCATAAAGAGCGGCGCGCATAGCCGGTGTACCGGCTCTTTGAACCACTTAGGACAATTGCCGCCGTCATTCTCAATCAAAATAGATGTGGCAGTATAATCGTAACTCCGTACACGGAACCGAATATCGCCAAAGGTGTTGCGTTCATAGCTAAGCAGCGGCGTAGGTCCATAGTTATGAACACACCACACACCTTTGCGCTTAAATGGCTTCCTGTCCGCATGTTCGTACCACCCCGGTTTAATATCACTGACGCACACTGAGCCGTTCTCATATCTGCGCGCTTCAGCAATCAGCTTGTCAGTGATTAGGTTAAAGTCTTCCGGTCCCTTAGTTGCGGTCGAGGACAATTTAGCCATTGGCTTTCTCCTTCGTGCCTGACGTGCATAGCCAGAATGTCATGAAGACCTTAATCGCATCAGCTGGTGGTGCTTCTGTGGTCAAGGGGGCGCTGATTTCTAAGGACTGCTCAGGCATGCACCGCCTCCGGGTTCCACGTCGCATCGGTCCACTCTATTTTGCTTTTGTCTGACATTGTGAAGCACCCCTTATCTTGAAATTCTGTTTCCGGTTTGGTGGTTAAAACGGCTGGCGGTGGTAGGGTGGCAACCGAGACACCGCCAGCCGAGTACTCAGAACAAACCTGGTGTGCGATACACAGGGCAGGGATCAGGCCTTGATGCCGCCGCGCCACAAAAGCACCACAGTGGCCGCCCACAAGGCCGCCGCTTCGCCGAGCCCCAGCGTGGTAAAAAGGCTGACACTGACAGAAACAATTGCACCGCCTGCGATGGCTGAAAGTCCGCGTTTCATTGTTTTCATGGCTTTATCCAAACTCTGTTAAAATGGGCGGTGGCTGGCATATATGGGCTTCTGTGCTGCTTAAATGCGCAGCGGCATTAGAAGGGTGTTTAGCGGGTCACCTGCGGATTTGATGATTGTTGGGCCGGTAAAATACGACATTTCATAGTCGTCTTCACTGCCGTCACCGGGTTTTGCTAAGGAGAAGATAATTTCCCGCCCTGACAGGCCTTTAATTATGCCTTCGAGATACCGGATATTTACGCCAAAATTCTTGTGCAGGGGTTCGCCGCCCGCTTCAATTTCCTGAATGTAAGTGCCGGTTTCCGGGCTGCTATATTCCAAAACAAACTTGCCGTTTGGCTTTGATATTTTGATGCCTTCGCCAGTATTTTTCCGGGGCAGGCCCTTTGTTATATTTCCTATTGCAGCCATCATTTTACGGGTGTCAACGGGCACTTCTACCCTGTCATTATTTGGCATGACCTTGTTGCAATCAGGGAATACCCCATCAATAAGCTTGGATACAATGTGGGTATTGCCAAAACTAATGCTGCAAACATTAGCGGCTGCATCAAAGCCAAAAAATGCGTCCAAACAAATATTGGCCAGCGGTTTTAGTCTGTTCAGCAAGTCAGCGCGCAGTATGATGCGCATCGCTTTGGGCGAGGGGATATCCGTATCGATCCAGCCTAGGCGGTGGCCGTCAGTCGCTATCGCCCGCACCATGCCACTTCTCTCGCAGGCCACCAGAACCTTCAGCGAAGCGGTATTTAATGAAGTTGGCATGTTATTTCCTCTTTGAGAATAGTCGCAAGGCGGGCCTCGTCTAGTGGCTTAGGTGCGGGTCAGCCCGCCTCGCCCTCGGTGATCAGAGCGCTTCCGCTAGGTCGCCTATCTGATTAGCGAGTTTCTTGATGGCTTGTTTGATCTTCAAAGGCTCGGCAGGGGGCTGTAGGCCTTCAAAGAAATAGCCCACCTCCACTTCAAGCGCTTCGGATATCCTGAACATGCGGCTGGACCCTATTCGGTTGGTCCCTCGCTCATATTTCTGGACCTGCTGGAACGTGATCCCCAGTATTTTGCCAAGCGTTGTCTGAGACATGCTTCTTTGCTTTCTGCGGTTGCGTACACGGCCTCCTACGTGGATATCTATGGGGTCTGGGTCATTTCTCATGTCGGTTCCTTTGTCTCTGTATTGGGCGGGGGTTAGTCGAGGGGTGAAAGCTCAGCACGTTTGGCGTCGAGTGCGTCCAGAACACCCATCAATTTTGAACTGTCCGGAGTGGCCTTGAAGCGCTCGCGGTGCATGCTTTCTATGCCCTCAATGGTTTGGATGGTGTCCGCCGCAAGGATCATGCTCAAGTAGGCGTCGAGCGCTTCGTCGTCCATTGGTGTAGCTTGTTGTTGAGGACTTTCCATGCCTGCAAACGGGTCGTCATCAGCATCCGGATTGTCGTGCTCGTCACAGAGCTTTTTCAATTCTTCCAAAACAGTCCTGGCATGAGTACGGTCGGCCTTGCTGGCTTGTTTCCACCAAGCATCAAATTTTGCTTTGCCCTCTCGAGCAGCAAATCGGGCTTCTTCCAACACCTCAATCGCGGGACGCTGTTTGATGCCTCCTTTTGCCCACTCAGCAAGTCTCGCGCCTGTGTGGATCGTTATTGGGCTTCCTTCCTCGAAACATCCGCGCAAGTCGGGATGCGAGCATTTTGTTAGCCGAATACTGTGATTAGGCAAAACCTCCGCATGGAGTGTCATTTCAAAGATAAAATCTTCGGCTTGGATGGGGCTAACATGGTCATCTTTCACCACGTCACGGCCGCGTTGGCGCGTTTTGTATTTTGCGCGAATGCAGAGGACCACTGGGACATTTGATCCGAGAAGTTTCAAAACAAATTTGTTGTGCTGTTGCTTTGGTTTGTTCCAGCAGTGCAGGCCTTTTTTGCCAGAAGTCTCTTCTATATCGGTTGCCATATCGATGACGCCGCCAATGCCTTCCCATTCATGGGAAACGCTATCGAGCACCACGATATCATAGCCAGCTGCTTCGGCTGCTTGGATTGCTTCAATGTATCGTTGTGGAGAAAAAGGCTCGGTCAGTTTGAGCGTATCGTACCCGCCGGGTATTTGATCGGAATATAAACTGCCACGACCTGACTCGGTGTCGATCATAGCAATTTTTCCTTCATCGCCGACAATGCCGCGGGCTAGTAGAAGTGCTGAAAAGGTCTTGCCGCATCCAGACTGACTATAGAGTGCTATAAGCGGCATGGAATCCTCACGGACGGCTGGGCGGAAATGGAAAGTCATGATGCTTCCTTATTTTCGTTAATAGGGGCTTGGGCTTTTTCCCAAGATCTGAAGATGCTTTTGGTTTCTTCATGGCTAGTAGATGTGCCTTCGCCGCCTTCATCAATCCACTCGCGTTGCTGCCATATAGGTGGATCGACATAAGCAGTTTTATTTGGATATCCCGGCCACTTGTTGTGCTTGGTGCACCAGTCCCACATTGCAATTGCGCGCTCGACTTTGACATTGCCAATGGCTTTGCCAACTGGTGTCATGCTGATTACAGATAGCGCATATGGTGGTGTTGTCTCTTGCACAACGAATAGGAAGGCTGGCTCGACGCCAGTAAGGGTTTTGATGCCGCGCGAATAGAAAGCGTCCTGCATATCGCAGCCGTGATCGTACAGTGTGCGCCCGCCCCACTTGTCCGGGTGCGCGCCTTGAGCGGTCGTCTTGTAATCAAATACGATGGAGGACTTGGCAGTCATGCGGTCAATCCGCGAGCGACACCATACCCCGTTCTGTTCTTGCCAAACCATCGTGCGTTCGCTGTGACAAGTGTTCATTAGGAAGCAGGCAGCGTCCTCGTGATATTTGAGCTGGCGTCTTGCGCTATCCGCCATTTCCCGAGCCCGGTCAAAATCCTTTTTAAGTAATGGTATCCGTCCGCTGTCGTGGGCTTGTTCTCGTTGTTCTTTCGCATCTTTGGTGCGCCAGTCTGGGTGATCGATTGGGCAATAGTTATCTTCTTGGTCCAGTAGCAGGCCGTGGCAAGTTGACCCGAGGTCAAACGCGGATTTGTGCGTGGCCTGATAGTGCGGATTGAGGCGCGAGTGCTCGCCCCAAGCATGCAATGGAGATTCATTGACCATTACTTTGGCAATCGAATTGCTGAGGGAGGGTTCCTTTACAGGGTCCGCGTGGTAGTCAGCTTCGGGTATGTCGTAAAAGCCAGGCGCTATGATTTGCATCGACATTACGCGGCCTCCAATTTCTTGCCGTATGGGCTTTGGGCCCAAAGGCGGGCAGCTATCTCAAGCAAATTCAAGCCGTATCGCTTGGCGAAAGGCGCCTCTCCGATGCGGTGTTGCTCCGCGTGATGGGTGTCACATAGGGGGATGGTAAATTTGTCTGAGGGTTTTTTACCCATGCCACCATCAGTACCGCCGCGAACATGGGCGCACTCAATGCGGAGTGAACACTCGCCATTGTCTACGCAGCACTTGAAACCTCGTACCCACTTGCGATGCTGCGGGTTTTCCTCGCGCGCGGTCCTGCGGGGCTTTGTACGGCGCTTGGGGAGGCTGGAATAGGTCATGCTTTGATAACTCCATGTTCGATGATGGAATCAATCATCCAGTCATACCCGCTGAAGCCGTCGGTTTTTCTTCTGATCTTGGCGGACTCTTTGGAATTGATGATTTCAACGCGGACGTTTGCACCCCAGCCATCGGGCCATGAGTAGTGATAGCTGCCTTTGTCTACTATCTTCTGTGCCTTCGCGACTTCGGCTTTCGTTCTAAAGGAGCGAGTGCGGATATATTTGTGCCCTTCGCCTGACCAGTTTCCGTCCCAAGAACCACGATTTGGCATTGATAATCTGAAACTTAAAATCATCACTCGCCCTTCCAAATCGTAGCCAACACTGTGTTGATATTGGTGCCGCTTTCATGGAAGGAACCGACAGGAAGGTCGCGCCATCTAACGCTATCGTAAGTCTCGTCAATAATGCCGTGGCCGTCTCTCGCTGTGATCGGAAGGATTGCGTACAGGGCCCCTCCTGGCTTCAAGAGCGAATAGGCTTTTGCTACATGCTTGGCGTAATGTTTCCCGTAGAAAGGCGGGTTCATCGCCACCTTGTCAAAACGCCTATCGGTTTGCCAAGAAAGGAAGTTTGCACAAATGACGGAAAAGCCTTTGTCGCGCGTTTCCTGTGCTCTTTGTGCATGAACCTCAACGCCTGTAATGGAGACAGCCGGTCGGTTGCTTGAATGATAATACTTGCCCGCTATATGTCGGCGGATGGCATCCATCAAGGCACCCTTGCCGCATGATGGCTCTAGGAATTCATCGCCATCGTGGAAAGAGATTTCATCAATAATGTAGTTGGCAGCTTTTTGAGGTGTGCCATAAAACTGTAGGTCTTTGGAAACCGCTGTGCTTTCAGCTTTCTTGTCTGTGTGTTCATAAGCATCGGGTAGGATTTCACCATAGTATTCAGCGAGGGCGCGGTTGATGTCGCCAAGGGCGCGCTTGTCAAAAATGACATGACAATTGCCGTTCATATAGGCTTTGAACTTTAGACCCTGATATGTGTGCGGCTCAGTTTCGAGCGAAAGTGCGTTAAGCTTTTCGTGTTTCTTTACTGGTGTGCTGCTCCTAAATACTTCAAGGGCACTTTTCCCCTCGAATATGTCCTTGGCCATGTACTCAGTAACGCAAAGATCGTACTGGCCGCGATACCGCATGAGGCAATTGATCACATCTGCCAGCTGTGATGCGCCGTGATGGTAGAAGCCGCCGCAGTTGGCTATAATGATACGCTTCGGCAAACCTTTGACGCCGACTTTCATGTTGTCGTGGCTTTTGTAGAATTTATCCAACCGACAGAAAATTTCTGCAAATGCCTGAAGTGACATCGAGCGTGGGTCGGTCACATACTCCTTGAAGACACCACGAATGTTTTCAACATCGAATTCCGGCGGTTTTTCTAACAAGCCCTCAAAGTGCTTGAGGTGCGTTTGCGGCGCGATATGTTTAATGTTCAATTTCTGGTAAACGAAGCGCCAAGAAGACTTTTTTAGCGTTGCCAGCATGTCTTCCACGTAATTGTGCCTAAATTCATGCCTGAAAGGGCTGCCGCCATAAGCGCCCATGGTGGAACACATGGAAGACAGTTTGTTGCACTGCCCTTTTATTTCCTCGAACAGCGTGGGAATGGTTTCTTTTTTCGCCTCGTACTGTTCGACGACGTCGTAAATATCGAGGCTGGCCATTAACTGATTTGACATCACCCGCCCCTCGCTTTCTTGAGGGCGGCGTCAAATCTGTGATATGGACATGGCCCCGTGTTATAAATATTTGGGGTCGCGCCGCTTGTGCACTGAATGCAGCCAGGGTCTGAATGAAATGTAGGCCCATTTTCGTCCCACTCGATACTATTCAAGAATGCGGTTCCATCCTCGTACATTTCAGTCGGACGTTTATTGGCAGCCTTTGCCATATCTTCAAGGGATGAAATGATCGTCCCTTTCCACATCCATTCTTCGTGAATGAGGTCGCTCACTTCTCTAAGTCGTGTAGATGCGTGCCCTCCGTGCCAGTACGGACAATTGCACGCAGGAATATCACATCGCCGATACCCCTCCATCGACAGAAAGTCCTTTGTCCGGGTTATGAAATCAATCGCATCAGACAAAACTTCCTCATCAGTAATTTCTTGCCTATGTCCTACGACCAAAACGAGCGACCTGAGTGTGTCAATCTGCGACATTGGTGCCTCCATCCAGGGCGTCTTTAAGAATGGTTGCAGGCACGAACTCGGCTTCGAGTGCTAAAACGAACCCCGTTGGACGCGTTTTCCCGGTAAGCTTCACAAGCCCGCAGTCTTCTAATGCAGCCGGTATGCCCTCGTTTTCGGACCAGCCTTTGAGCCATAGATACCCTGCACGCGGCGGCACATCTAGGCGAACAGTCGCGATAGCAACTTCTTCGCCCGAGGGCGTGTTTATGATAAGGGCAGGGCTGCCATCACCGTACTCACCCATCGTGAGGTACATTGGCCCGTTAACGTATTTCGATTTAATTTCATGCGTTCCAAGATCAATCATCACAGCACCCCCGCTGCTAAAACCAAGCACCCGGCCACAAAGGCAAAACTAACAAACGCGGCCTTCTTAAACTGGTAGGGGCTTATGCGGGTGCGCATACGGTTGCGGTCTATGTAAAGGTCGCGCTTCATGCGGCACGCTTTGAGATTAGAGCGTACAAGTCTTCCGCATTCGCCTGCATGGACTTCAACACGCCCTTAATCTGCGGGTCTATGTTGTTGTCCATGAATAGCTCCTGCTGGACCAAGTAGCTGTACGCCGAGCGGGCCGTGATCTTTGCCATCTGTTGCATATCGGTGAACTGGCTGGCGCGGCGTTCCTCTGAACAAGGCATAACTCGCCCGTTGACTGTCTGCTGATCGTCCATGATTAAGCGCTTTCTTTTGGGGGTGGGCCGTTAATAAGTTCAACCGCTGTTCGGGCGCTTTTGCGGGCCATTATGAGCATGCCCATTGCGGCGTCTGCTTGCGGCGCGTCCAGAGTACGAAGGATGGCAGATTGGCGCTTTGCCTCACTCAAAAGAGCATCGGCTTCACGCACACATGTCGCCATTCTGACTTCGGCTAAGTTGCGGTCCTCCCCAGCCCGGAGTGACGTTACAGGAGGGAATTGGGTGGGGGCCGTTTTCCCTTTGTCACTCCGGGCTGGGGAGGAAACTTTGAATTGGTTTATGTTGGTTACAGTGCCCATGATTACGCCGCCTCCCGAGCGCTGTTAAGTTCTTCTTCGCGCTTCAACTCGCGGCAAATCGCGGCCTCCACTTTTTGAAAAACAAGGTTGTTGTGAGACGAAGCGAAATAGTCGCGAATGGGCAAAAGCAATTCTATGCGTTCGCAAGGATCAGTTGGAATATTGCCGTTAGGGTGTGTCGCCATAAACCAGCCCTTCAAGTCCAGATCAGTAATGGTGTGAGAAAGGCGATCCGCGTGGCGGCGGCGGGCTGTATTCCTTGCAAGTTCCGCTTTAACTATTGCGTTCTGTAATGCTGCGTTCATGTGCCGTACCCCATTTCGTTTCAAAACCGCTGCTCTGTGTGCCTGTTGGCTGTATCGGGCTTTTGCGGTAGCTGACGAACCGTTGAGCGTTTGAACCTGTAGTTGGTAAAAAGCCCGCTTGGCCGTTGCTATGAGTGTAATATCGCATCTAAATGCGAATTAGTCAATAATAAAAACGCATAATAATGCGAATATTTACCAAATTAGGCCACAGATTGACTTTCCACGCGTTTCCGGGCCTATTTGCTAGGCAACGTGAGGGGGAACTTATGGCTAATTTGGAGCGCTGTCCGACGTGCGCAAATGAAACATCGGCTCGGGCAACGGTTTGCCCCAAGTGCGGCGAGCCGTTTGCAGAGGGCTGGGCCGAAGAAATTGCCCGGACCAGACAAAATAAAAGAGATCAGCTTGCTTTAGATGTGAAACTACACAAAAAAGCAGCCCGAAGGCGGTGGCTGTGGGTTGCCGGGATTTTGGTCGTTGTGTTTTTTGGCCCTGGCATCGGCAATAGTTTGTACCTCGAATATCTGGAGGCTTTTGATCCTTCGCGGCTTGAGGAAATTACACGTGAGCGTGAGCAAGAACGGCTGGCTGAAGTTGAGGTTTTAATGGCTGAAGCGGCAAAAATCCCGGCCAGCGATTTTGTCGGGAATATTTTGGCATATAAAAAGCTTGTTGAACTCTCCCCCGGCGATGAGAGATTTACAAAAAAAGTATCCTACTATGAAACGAAGAGAGATGCGGCGGTTGTAGAATTGAAGCGCTTGAAAGCCGAGGAAGAGGGCAGAGAAGCCGCCAATAAAAAGCGCAAGGGTTTTCATTGTTTGAGTGCGTGGGATGGTTCGCACCGAGGCGTTGAAAATTATATCAAGGACAGGCTGAAAGACCCGGGCAGTTTTGAACACATTGAGACCAGAATTACGCCCGTTTCACCTGAAGGCACGCACAGCTTAACCATGAAGTACCGTGCTAAAAATGGCTTTGGTGGCTATACGGTTGGCGCCGCGGTGGCCGTGGTGAGCAATGAAGGGTGCAGAGCAACGATTTTGAGTGCGGAGTAGCTATTAGATTTGTTCAGCTTTACCAGAGGCAATGTCTGACAAGACCCTAGCAACTTTCTTTATATGAAGTTCTTCTACGGGTGATAACTCGCTCATTAGTAATGATATGATTGTGTTCTGGAAGTCTTGAGATTTCGCTTGGCATAACTCATGAAGCAATGCGTTTGGCGGTATAGCGAGCGCATCACAGACGCCTAAAAATTGGAATATTGTTAAGCTACTTTGTCCGCGCTCAATCTTACCGGCTTGTTGATAGCCGCATCCAATTCTTTCCGCCAATTCTTCGCGTGATATATCCAGCCGCTTACGCACAAACGCTATGCGTTCGCCGACTTGGCAGTTCAACTCTAACTCGTTCAACAACTGTCTCCACCCCCAGGTGCTATAGTTTTAAACACTAGTGGTTTATTAATAAGTGTGTAAAGCTCTCATTTACAACTAATAGGAACAGAAGCGAAACGATCCTATGAAAACGTGGAATACAGAAGCTATCGACTTAATGACAAATTTTGTTGTCGAATCTGCGAACTGCAAAAGCGTTGCAAAATTCCAAAGTTTATTAGAGTCCCTTAAGTCATATCTGGGATTTGATCGAATGATCTGGTGGTACGGGGTTGAAAAAGATTATCTGGTGATTGATACACGGCCGCCAGAATGGGCGGAGGAATATAATAGGCGTGAGCTGTTTTTCTGTGATCCAATTTTTGCCGAGGCCGCGCTAACTGGCGAAAAGGCTCTGGCATGGAATACCGTAATTAATCGTAGAAAGTTAACCGGGGCAGGGCACGCGGTTATGTCGCTTGCTGCCGACTTCGATGTCAGGGATGGAATGCTTCTTCCCGTAAAAGGGGCTTTTGGTAAATTTGGGTGCCTTTCTTTTCTAACCTCAAATGAAAACCTAGCGAACGAAGTGTCGTATAAATTCTCGGCGGCTTTAATTCACATTGCGGTGGAATGTCAGCGTTTTTCCGAGCAAATAGCAGCGGGCGCACTGGATACTGTTCGACTTACAAACGCCGAGTGTGAAACTTTGATTGGGATTGCACACGGTAAGCGCATCAAGGGCACCGCCGCTTTGCTGAACGTTTCCCCTGAATGCATTAAATCACGGCTCGAGAGCGTGCGGATAAAGCTTGGCGCGCAAAACGCCACAGAAGCTTGTATGATTGCTGTGCGGGACGGGCACATATTTTATTGACTACAAACATTCCCCCTTTTGGGGGTTTCCCCAGACTGTTTTAGTATAGCACGTTGGCCCTTTCATTTATGAGGGGGCAGGCATGGCATTTTTAGCGACTGGGGCGGAACTTAATAATTTCCCTGAAATTCGAAAGACAATGTACAGGGTTAGGCATGAAATTTTTCATGATGAACTCGGTTGGGATGTTAACAGCCGCGACGGCCTTGAATATGACGAGTATGATACGGATGATACCGTTTATATTCTCTATGAGCAGCAAGGCTCTGTGATAGGTACATCTAGGCTGCTGCGAACGACCGGGCCTTATATGTTGGCTGATACATTTCCAGATCTGGCGAAAGGCTATATCCCTCACGCCGAAAACGTTTGGGAGCTATCGCGCTTTTCCATCGATAAAAAGCTAGTGCAAAGTCGGGATCATTTTGAACTGATCAGCGCTGATATGTTTTGTACACTCTGTGAATTCTGCATCCTTTACGGCGTTGACGAAATTGTCATGGTGCAAGAGCCGCGCATTACCCATAATTCTAATGAGTTTTTTGGAATGCCGCATGTTTGGCGTCCCGTTGAAAAGTTTGGCAAAGATGATGCGCAAGTCTGCCATTACCGTCCGTCATTCCAGCAGCAGTTGCGCCAAATTACCGAGCGATTGAATATGCGCCGACCAGTAAACAGAAGTTTTGATATATATGAAAATCAAAGTCTCAAGTTAATGGCGGCAGAATGATGGGCAATCCTTTCGAAAATAAGCCTGCATATGAAAGCCCTGAACATCTGGATAAGGACGAAAAAATTGGTTTCGATATGATCGAAGAATGCGTGCAGTTTTTTGAGGGCCTGGGTTACGACAAAATGGTGGACCATTTGCGCTTATGCCAAGGGATGCTTCTCATCAAAGATGATTTTGAAAATGAAGATAAAGATTATCAAAAAGGCTTGCACTGATTCGGGGGATACAACTTAGAATGTATCTTCAAAGGATACATTCTTTTTGATAAATGTATCTGAAAAGAAACAAAACCACTATTTAGCTGGACAGTGTTCAGGCTGGTTGACCTAATTTGATGAAACAAATGTTCATTCGATTGGGGTTGATATGGAAAACGCAAATATGTCGAGCGATTTGGCTCGGCGTGTCGGAAATGGTAACGATCTGCTGACAAGTTCACAGGAAGTAATGGCACCAATTCCTACAAGCTGTGTGGGATTGTTAAAGAGCGAACGACACCCGTTATGCGGCAGGTGTGTTTTTTCCCTTCCATTTCTAGCGTGCCAGTGTCCCATTCGGCATCTGGAAGGTAAGGAATAGCTGCTTCGGTGTTGCCCTTATAATCGGTTGGGTAAAGCACCAACAATTCTCCAACCCGGCTAATTCTGAATAAGCGTTCGTGGCTATTTCCGATTTTGGCGGTGATTAAAGCATCTATTAGTGGCTTTCCGCTTTCTCGATATTCTCGCGGTAGAATAATTTGGGCTGTTATACCTTCATTCAAGCGTACTGAAGGGCTGGGTTCTGAATGCGGGGCTTTGGTATCTCCAAGGAGATCATTAATACTCAAATTTGCGCCTTTTGCCAACTTTATCAGAACGTCATAAGTAAGTGTTTGGCTAAGCCCTTTTAGAAAATTTCTTAGCGTCCCTTCGGCTATTCCCGAGTTTCTAGCCCATACAGACTGCTTCATGTCATGCTTGGCCATGATGTCTAATAGTTTATTTCTAAGCTGTTCAGAAGAACCAGTCATAGGCCAGACCCTAAAATCATCTCCAAAGCGAATACCGTTGCGTAACATCAACCGCACAATAATGCGAACGCATAGTAATGCGAAAAATATTGCAAACGCATCATAATGCGATTACACTGCGCCCAAATGATAGAGGAACCAGCTATGGCACTGATCGATAGGTCCATCCAGCGCGTTTGCCAATTCGCTCGCGACAATAATCTTAGCAAGTCTCAATTGGCATCCTTGGCAAAGATGAATGACACGACGCTACGAAATTTAGGCAAGGAAAGTTGGAACCCAACATCTGAAACCCTCCGGAAGTTGGAGGCAATTATTCCACAAGATTATACTTGCTCTTTTTCGGACAACAAACTTTCGGAAGCCGCCTAATTCGTTCTCCTCTCGCAAGGGGACGGAAACCGGGCTCGCTGAGTATGGAGTAGCCAACAGCGGGCCCGGCCCAAGGAACCAACGACTAACGGGGCAGTAAGTCGCACCGACACATAGGAAGCTGGGCCAAAAGCTCAAGAAACACCAGTCCGATACAGGGGAGTTGAAACGGAATGACATATAGGCGGGAACCGGGATCAGTCGAAGCAGCGCTACAGCAAGCGGTCAACGCGCTCAATCCTGACAGGCTTGAAGCGGTCACCGGAAAAACCAGATGGGCTTTTGAAAAGGCCATGAACCCGTTCCATCCCACGCAGGTAAGCGTGAAAGACGCTGCTCGCATTGATGCCGCTCTTTATACCGATCACGGCTTCACCATCCTTGCCGCCGCTCTTAAAAGCGAAACCCGCAGTCACATCGCCGCAATGGGAAGTTCAAACCGAAGCTCTGTTGGCATCGATATTCGCCTTTCCATGGTGATGAAGGAGGTCGGAGATATTGGCGGCGCTTATGCAAAAGCCAGCAAGCCCGACTCACCGAACGGGGCAGGGCGCACGCGTCAAGAGAACTCTCAAATCCACAAAGAAGTTTCTGAGGCCATCACGGTCTTGGAGCAATTGAAGGCGGACATCGAAAACGAACTCAACAACGAGAAGCGGCCAATGGCAGCCGCAGAGTAACCACCGACAAACCTGAAAGGAAACCGACAATGGCAAAGAAACTAAGTCAAACGCCGAAGCCAGGCCACAACGGCTACGACGGCGAAAAATTGAAAGTCTATCTGGATCGCATCGATAACATCCAAGGTGATATTGACAATACTATGGACGAGGCCAAAGGATCCTGTGCCCCTAAGCGTCAGGACATGAATGACGTAAAAGAAGAGGCTTGCGATCGTTGCGGTGTAACAAAGTCTGTTTTGGCAGCCGTTATCCGTGAGCGCCGACTTTCAAACAAAGTCTTGGATATTCGTACAAAGCTCAACGACGATCACAAAGAAAGTTTCGATCAGGTTCGCCATGCCTTGGGTGGCCTTGCTGCACTGCCACTAGGGCAGGCAGTGCTTAACGAGCAGCCCGCACTCGCTAAGGCCGCATAGCATGACAAAGCGCTTGCTCATATTAGACCAGGCCTCGTTAAAAACCGGGTTCGCTGTTTGGGTGCCCGGTTCACCGCCGTTGTTGGGGAGAAATACACTCCCAAATACTGGCGAAGACATCGGCTTGTTCCTCGCCAAGTTTGAACGTTGGTTTGACGATATGTGCATCATGCACAAGATAAACATCGCAGCGTTTGAAGTTCCTTGGGTGGGAGCAAAAACCAATCAGAACACCGCGCGCAAACTAATGTCGCTAGCTGGTTTCATTGAATATCTATGCACGAAAAGAGACATTTATTGCACTGAAGCAGTTGTCCGAGATTGGCGTAGGCATTTCATAGGCAGTGGGAACCTAAAGCGTGAATTAGCGCAACGAAGAACTATGGACGAGTGCGTCGCTCGAGGCATCGAACCCCGAAATCAGGATGAAGCCGACGCTTTCGGCATCCTCGACTATACGGCTTATACCTTAGAAATTGAACCCGATTGGGCCAAGCACGCCTTACTGGCAAAGAGGGCATCATGAACGAATCCCCTTGGACAAAAGAAAAAATAGCCACCTTGCGCCTTATGGCTGACGACGGCTGTTCATCAATCCGCATCGGAAAAGCTCTTGGTTTCAGTAAGGACGCGGTAGTGGGCAAAGCTCACCGGCTGCATATCGAGCTCAAGGGTAGAAACGGCATAAAGTCTATCATTGGTTCCGGCTTTAGGACCAGACCCGACTTCGACTTTAAGGCTGAGGCCAAGAAGCGCCGCATCACCGAGCGCGCCCTTAGATTTGAGATTATGAACATGGGGCTTGAGGTTTACCGTGAAGAGTTCATTGAAAAGAGGGTGGCGGCGTGAGCAATGCCATTGATACCACAATCATGGTTGGTGACGTGCGCGAACAGCTTGCCTTGATAGCGGACGGCAGCATTGATTGTGTTGTAACCAGCCCGCCCTATTGGGGCCTGCGCGATTACGGTGTTGATGGGCAACTAGGCCTTGAACCAACACTTGGTGAACATCTTGACGTGATGGTTGGCGTGTTTGCCGAGGTTTGGCGGGTATTGAAACCCACTGGCACCTGTTGGGTGAACTATGGTGACTGTTATGCCACCAGCCCTAATGGGCGAAGCGCGGTAGATACCAAGGCGGCGGGTGGTGATGATCGCACCTTTCGTGACAAGCCATTCAGCACAGTTGGCCCAGTCTATGACGATAGCAACAGTGTCGGCGCAAACCGCAACCGTCAACGGAATGTCGAGCGGCCTAGGGTTGGCGACCATTATAGTAAGCCGCAGGGCCGGATTCGCGCTGGTGGCTATATGAAGCCGAAAGACCTGTGCATGGTGCCTAATCGCTTTGCTATTGCCATGCAAGAGTGGGGTTGGTGGGTGCGGTCTGAAATCATCTGGGCCAAGCCGAACCCTATGCCTGAAAGCATCAAAGACCGCCCCGCTACAGCACATGAAAAAATATATTTGTTCACCAAGTCCGCGCGGTACGCATATGACCCAACAACTGTTAGGCGTTCAGCGGCGCCGAGCAGCATAGCGAGGTGGAAACAGGACATTGAAAATCAGAATGGTAGTGACCGCGCGCATGCCGGGGATAAAACTAATGGCAACATGAAAGCTGTGGGTGGTCCCAAGAAAGATAAACAACGCGGCCACGGCCGCCGCCATGCTGGATTTAACGACCGTTGGGACCAAATGGACCGTAAAGAACAGCAAGAAAATGGTCGCCACCTGAAAAATTATGAGCCAGCAAGATTTGAAGTTTGGGAGATACCTACCCAGTCGTTTAAGGGCGCACACTTCGCCACATTCCCCGAAGAACTGGCGCGGCGCTGTATCGCCGCAGGTTGCCCATCTGGTGGCACCGTTTTAGACCCGTTCGGCGGGGCGGGCACCACAGCGCTGGCCGCAAAGAACCTTGGCCGCACATCCATCCTGATTGAGCTTAACCCTGAGTACGCTGAGATAGCAGCAGCGAGGCTCAGAAATAATTTGTGCCAGGCTCAAGGGGTTCAAAAATCCACTGCCGACGCAGGGCCCCTTTTCGATTTTGAGGGCGCGGCATGACATCACTTTCGCCACGCCTGAATGAGTGCCAAAACGGCGGCAAAATCAATATCCCGTCCGTAGACGGCGAACATCAATATGACAATCAGGGCAGGGGTGGTGACGGAGTTGGTTGGTTTGTTGGGCTTCTTCACTGGTCAATTCCTTCAATCAATAACGTTGAACCAGTCACCTACAATAGGAATTTTTATGTAAGTTCGAACAGTTATTTTCATCGGCTTCTTACTCGCTGTCTTCCAAGGATAACACTTGACGTCTTTTGTGAGAGAGGTGCCGAGTGATGGATGATCAGCGCTTCCACCTAATGGACGGTTTAGGACCAAAGGAGGACTTCAGGGAGCCCCCCTGCAACTTGGAGGCGGAGCAGGCGTTGTTGGGCTCACTCTTGGTAAACAGCAGGGATGTACTCTTAAAAGTCCGACACGTCCTTGAGCCGGAAATGTTTTATGAGCCTGTTCACGGTGAAATCTACGAGCACATTTGCAAGCTTGATGATCAGAACCAGGAGGCGACGCCAGTAAAACTCGGACCATATTTCAAAGGTCACGCGGCGTTAGTTGATCTTGGTGACGCGGCATATCTGGTCAGACTAGCCGCTTCGGCGGCTACTATAATAAATGCAGAGGATTATGCGGGTACCATTCGCGATCTAGCTATGCGCCGTTCGGTGATAATTGCGTGCGAGGGGGCTGTGAATGACGCCTACGACGCGCCTATTGATACAAAAGCTATGGATATCGTCGAAACCGTTGAAACCGCGATGCACGGCTTGCACAGAGAGGCGTCCAAAGGTCACCAGACCATTAGGGACACAGTTACCGCCACAAGAGACGCGTTCGCCCGGATTGATGAGGCGCGCAAGCACAGCGGCATTGTTGGCCTTACGACTGGCATTCACAGCCTTGACAAGGCCACAGGGGGCCTCAAGCCCTCGACGCTCTATGTGCTGGCTGGTGATACCAGTATGGGTAAGTCAGGGCTCGCAAATCATATAGCGTTCGCTGCGGCACGCGGACAAAAGACACCAGGTGCGGCGCCTGAGCCAGTTGGAGGTTTGTTCATATCTCAGGAAATGGATGCTGAGGAAAATATCTATCGAGCGATTAGTGCCGAGATCAACGTGGAGCACCAGCGCTCCGTAGAATACTTCCGAATTCAAGACGGCAAATACAATGATTTGGAAGCTGAATGGGTAAACGCCGCCCGTGAGCGAGTTGAAGGCGTGCCAATTACGTGGATTGACCAGAGCGGTTTGACCCCGTCCCGTATTCGTATGATAGCCAAGCGCGCCCAACGTGACTTCGAGCGCCGCGGCCTGAAGCTTGGTTTCATAGTCGTTGACTATCTACAGCAGCTAAAAGCGGATGAAAAATGCAATGGCCTTTTCGAGGAAGTCACCAAGGTTTCGAATGCACTGCTGGCTCTTGCAAAAGAATTGCGGGTTCCTGTCGTGGCGCTCTCACAGTTAAGCCGGATGGACAAGAGCCGGACCAATAAGCGCCCGAAAAAATCAGACCTTCGCCAATCAGGGGCGATCGAGCAGGACGCCGCAGTTATTATTTTCGTCTACAGGGAAGAATATTACCTCGGCGAAGAAGAACCAATGAAGGGCACGTCAGATCACGTGGAGTGGCAAGCCAAGATGGACCGCGTCTCTGGGCGGCTCGAACTCATCCTTGGCAAGAACCGCCACGGCCCCAAGAAAACCATCCATATCAACGCGGTCATGGCGACGAATTACTTCAACGACCCTAACCCTCAAGAGGAACTATTCAATGGGTAGAATTAGGACCATCAAGCCCGAGTTCTTTAAGAACCTGAAGCTATTTGAACTGGAGGTAGAGACCGGCCTGCCGCTGAGATTGGCGTTCGCAGGGATATGGACCGTTTGTGACCGGGAAGGGCGTTTCGAATGGATACCGCGGCAGATAAAAGTTGATGCACTTCCATACGACGAAGTTGATTTTTCACGCGTGCTTCACGCGTTAGCCACGCGTGATTTCGTTAGAAAATACGTCGTAAATGGCGTCGAATATGGGCACGTTCCAGCATTTGCAGATCATCAAGCAATTAACGGAAAAGAAAAATCATCAAATCTCCCAATCCCTAACGAAAACAATGAGTTGTATCGCGTGGACGACGCGTGGGTTACGCGTGAACAACGCGTGCCGCAAGGAAAGGAAAGGAAAGGAAAGGAAAGGAACAAGGGTAGTAGTGATTACGAATTAGGATTTTCGGAACCTAAACAACAAGACGAAATTGCTCTGGCCCTTGAGGCCTACAAAACTATCGCTGTTGCTGCTGGGTGTACCGATGTTCGAAAGCTCGACGCTGGCCGAAAGAAGCGAATAAAAGACCGCTTGCAGGACGTTGGTGGCTTGGATGGTTGGCGTGAAGCGATGTGGAAAGCTGCTAAGTCGGAATTCCTAACTGGCAAAAAAACCGATTGGAAAGCAAACTTGGATTTCTTCTTGGAGCCATCGAAGTTCAACAAATTCCTCGAGGGGCAGTACGACAACAACGGCAGCAGCGTGCAAGCCTTACCCAGCCAGCCGGATTATCAAACTCCGGAAGAGCAGCTGCGCCTAAAATGGCGTGACGCCGCAGACTTCAAAAAGGCAAATGGCCGATGGCCCCGAAATCTAGATAACCCGATGGAACTATCCGAGTGCCCTCAAGACATTTTGGAGGCTGCGGCATGAACGATCCAACCCCCATAAGCGACCAGCAAGTGCTTGAAGTGTTCATTGATCCATCAGGTGCCCATGATCTGCGGCAACAGATATTCCGCGAGCAGCTGGACCAATGCTGGCCTACGTTCGACTTCAAAGACAGCAAGACCTGGCCGCAACAGGACGGGCTGTACATCGGCATCACCAGAGAAACCGGCAGAGTGGGGGCAATCATCCTGCAATGGGCGTCTAGGGAACCATCAAGTGTATGGCGCTCAGTCGAGGTTTATGCGGCGGTCAACGACCTTTTGCCCACACTGCCGGCTCGTCACACGCATCACATCGCTCATAGGGAGGTCGCATAATGGCTGAAAACAGCAAGATAGAGTGGACGGATCACACTTTTAATCCATGGCTTGGATGTACCAAGATTAGTTCGGCCTGTGATAACTGCTACGCCGAGAGACAAACCGCCCGATTTAATCAAGTTAAATGGGGACCTCACGGAGACAGAAAGCGCACCAGAGAAGCCAATTGGAATAGAGTAAAGGTGTGGAACCGTAAGGCATTGGCAATTGGCCGCCGTCATCGCGTCTTTGTGGCATCCCTAGCCGACGTATTTGACAACCACAAAAGCATATTGCCGGAGTGGCGCCAGGACATGTGGGCGCTGATCCGTGAATGTCCGAACCTCGACTTCCTGCTTTTGACTAAGCGGCCGCAGAACATTCACAAATATTTGCCTGACGATTGGGGCAATGGCTATCCGAACGTGTGGCTGGGTACGACGGTTGAAAATCAAGTGGAAGCCCGCATGCGCCTTCCTCATTTGATCGACACACCAGCCAAAGTGCGATTTCTATCGTGTGAGCCGCTATTGGGGCCGCTTGACCTCAGGAGGGTCGAAAACCCTGCGCCGTTTGGTAGGCAGTTCTACCACCTGAATTCGGGCGAGCTTCACGGGGTTATCTGCGGCGGAGAAAGCGCGCCCGATAGCAGACGCCGCGATATGGAATACGAGTGGGCAAGAAGCCTCGCTGACCAGTGCATACAAGCCGATGTTCCGTTCCTGTTCAAACAGTGGTCAGGGCGCAACCAAAAGGCCATCAAGGCAAAGGGCAGGGTCCTCGGCGGCATTATCTGGGACCAGTACCCCGAGGTGGCAGCATGACCGAAAAGCAATACAAGCTGCTGAAGTTCATGCACGAGCGCATCAGCGAAACAGGTGTGACCCCGTCCTACGACACAATGCGGCGAGAAATGGGGCTGAAAGCTAAATCGGGCATCGCAAGATTGGTGGTTGGCCTCGAAACGCTCGACATGATCTATCGAATCCCCAACAGGGCGCGGTCCATTGAAATCACCAGAAAAGGCCTTCGATATGTTGGGGGGCAAATCCGCGTAACTAATATCGGTTTCCCTCATGGCTGTTGTCCAACGTGCGGCCAACCACTCACACAGGGAGAGGCGGCTTGACTAAGGAAACTAAGAACCAATCGATGTTGCCACGGTCTGTCCGGGTAGCGGCATTCGACTTCGAAGTTCGGCCTTGGACGATGGTGGAAGGCGTTGAAGCGCAACGGTTCGGGGAATGTAGCACTTATCGGCAGGAAATACGGGTTGATACATCGCTAAAACCGCAAAAATTGCTGGACACCTTTCTGCATGAAATAAACCACGCGATTTATTGGGCCTATCATCTTGAAGATACTGACAAGGAAGAACGGACCATAGGCACAATGGCCACGGCATGGGCACAAATATACCGAGACAACCCTCGTTTGCTCCGCTTCATCAATTTGGTATGTGCCGAAAAGGCAGCGGCCTAATGCCCTATATCGCCTTCATAAACCGCAAAATGGTGGAGCCGCCGTACCGCAACAGGCTGGCGCGCTATAAGTGCCCTATTGAGGGGTGCACCGCGCCGGTGATTGCTTCTAAAGGCACATGCAAGGAATGCAACAGGAAGATACCGCGCCGTTTTGCGAGGGCCATAGATGCGACGCTTAAGGCTAGCAAACGGTGGACCGAGGGAGACGGCCCGGAACTACGTCGCCTGTTGAGCGATCGCCATTACAGAGCATGGAAATACGCGATTGAAGCACTGGAAAAAGGGGGACGTCATGACACTGCTAACACTTGATCTACCAAGGCACACCAGCCTGATCGACAGGGCCTACGTAATAGTGAAGGCCGCGACCACGCAGAGCACGGGTGGTGTAACCCTTAGCGACCTTTGCAATATGTTGCACACATCGCCCGGTAGGCTCTGGCCTGAAATTCTCACGGACGATCGCTTTATCAAGCCAAACGAATACAGGACCGTAAGCCGCGTTAACCCTCTGATCGAAGTGAGGGCGTGATGATTGGATATTACGTGGTGATTGCTATTGTTGCGGGGCTGTTTCTAGGGGCGGCTAGCGTGTTCGCCCGGCAGTTTGTTGGCTGGGTGAAACGTCTTGTTGAAACTGACATTTCCGACACCGTCGTCCATCCAGAAAGATCAGACAATGACTAGCGGCACCTTCGCAGGAGGCCGCGGCGAACGAAAACAGTAAACCGCTGGCCCGACACCAGCACAGCACAGGGACCGACAGGGGGCAGTAATGTACATGAGTAACCAGATTGAGACTAAAGGTCGGCAGCTGGCACCCGGCGAAGCGGAAGCATGGCTTGAAGCCTTATACGGCGGCATAGACGAAGCGAGGGGAGTGTTTGTAGAGCCCACCGGGCCAAATGTACTGAAAACGCCGGAAGTGATCACGATTGATGATTTCCTTTGGACGCGGGCAGAAGTCGAGCAAGTATTGATCAACGGCATTGCGGCGGAACGCGCGATACCAGACAACGAAAAGAGGTTCCTGCGCGGCTACAAGTCCAACCATCCCGAAGTGGTGCGGGGCGTCGACGATTACCGCAAAGACCGAGAGGAATTCTACAGCGTGCGGGCGGCACCACACCATATCGACCAGTTCCACGATATGCTGCAATGGTTCATGTGGATCAAGAATGATTTGGACCGAAAGATCGTGGCCGCGGCAATCGCGCAAAAAGGCCAAGGGTTAGAGCGTGTTCAGTGGGCAAGGGTAGCCCGCATCACAAATACACACGGCATCACCTATGACAGTATGGCTAGGCGCTATCGACGAGCGATTGAAAGGCTTGTGTTGAAGCTGAATTCAAGAGATTATCCTCGGCGACGCAAAGCGTAGGAGGCAAACTTGGAAAGTACAAATTGGGTACAAGATATAGGAATTTGGGTCGCGGTTGTGACTGGTTCTGTTGGAGCCGTTTCAGGAATTTTAGGCTATCGAAAAGCGGCTAGTATCAAAAAACTGGATTTAAGGATCGAAGTTCGCAAGCTAAGAGACCGCGTTAGTTTCAATTTCGACAAAGCTATACACACCCATCCTGACGTAACAAAATCTCGGCATGGCATGGCAAGGGCCAGGGGACGATCGGGATCGGGAGGTTTGGTGGCCTGGAATACCAAGCATGACGCGAGACTAAATTCCATCAATAAACTCAAGGATGATCTGCCAAGAAAAATGCGTGAAGAGGGGCTGGGCGCTCTTTCTCAAGAGGAACTTGAACTAGTTATCTGCAAGCTGCATACCGTTGACATTGAATTGAATTTTATCGTTCTTGAAATGGAAAAAGATCTAGCTGAAGATGAAACGCATAGGAAAGAATTGAGATCTGAGGCACATGCTAGAGCGCCTCAAAATCAGTCTTCATACGTTGTTCCAGGAGGAAGATCTTAAAAAAATATTGACGTTTGTCCGGAAGTGCCGGATATTAGCTTCATAAATATTCATGGTGATGAAGTGCACCCCAGCCCCGGCAACCAGCGTTGCGCGGGGTTTTATTTTGCCTAAATATCTATATTTTTCAAGGAATTACCCTCGTTTAGCCTGACCGGCTAGCGGGGGCAGGGGTGCTTGAACACCCCGAACCGAGGGCGGTAACCCTCACGGACAAACGCGGCCTACGTTGGCCCATCCCGCACCTAGCCACTAGGCGGGTTATCCGTAACAGGTATCCAATGACAGAGTCGACACATAAAGTGCGTCTCGTGCCCGTCAGTCAGTTGGTGGAATACGCCAACAATGCGCGCACGCACTCCGATAAGCAGATTGGCAAAATCGCCGCTTCAATAACCGAGTTTGGTTTTACCAACCCGATATTGATAGACGAAAACAACGAAATCATAGCGGGCCACGGGCGTGTACGGGCTTCACAGCGGCTAAAGCTGTATAAAGTACCCTGTATTGCCTTGAGGGGTTTAAGTGACGCTCAGAAGCGCGCGCTACGAATTGCCGACAATAAGATTGCTGAAGGCAGCGCATGGGACTTTGATCTACTGAGGATCGAGCTCACCGACATAAGCCTTGAGCTACCGGAACTCGACATGTTGGGGTTTTCGGAATTGGAACTAGGCTCGCTAATAGGCGAACTGGATCAAGCCGGAAGTGCCGACGAAGAATGGCAGGGTATGCCGGAATTCGTTCAGGACACGACGGTACACAGGCAAGTCATAGTGAGCTTTTTGTCTAAAGCAGATGTCGAGGCCTTCTTTGCTCTAGTGGATCAAAAACACACCAATAAAACCAAGTCGATATGGTTTCCGTTTCTGGCAAAGCGCGACCTCGCCAGCGAGTGTTATGAGTAGCCAGCCTCAGTTCCCGCTGTATATCGTTTCAAAAGGCCGAAGCGAATACATGATGACCAGCAAAGCGCTGACCAAGATCGGCGTTAGGCATCACATCATAGTCGAGCCGGATGAGGCCGAGCAATACGGGGCGGCGGTTACGGCTCACGGCCTGCTGGCTACGGTGTTTGTCTTGGATATGGGCTATAAGAGCCAATATGAACTCTGCGACGAACACGGCTTAACAAAAAGCACAGGACCAGGTCCGGCAAGAAACTTTGCTTGGGATCACTCAGTCCAGAACGGGCATGCGTGGCACTGGGTTCTCGACGATAACATTCGGAAGTTCAGGCGGCTCAACCGAAACAAACGGATAGTGCTCAAAACCGCATCGTTCTGGCGGGCAATGGAAGATTTCTGTTTACGCTATGAAAATGTGGCAATGGCTGGCCCGAACTATTCAATGTTCGCACCCGACCGGATAAAAATGCCGCCCTATGTCACCAACACCCGTATCTACTCTTGCAATTTTATCAGGAACGACCTGCCGTTTCGGTGGCGGGGCCGATACAACGAGGACACGATACTAAGTCTCGATATGCTCAAGGCCGGGTGGTGCACTATACAGTTTAACGCCTTCCTGCAAGGCAAGCTTGGCACCCAGAAGCTCAAGGGTGGCAATACCGAAGAATTTTACCACAAAGAAGGAAGCGTGAAAAAAGGCGCGATCTATGCCGACACCGGCACGATCGCAAAGTCATTAATGCAGGCCAGAGTGCATCCCGATGTTTCCAGAGTTGTTCGCAAGTATGGCCGGGTTCATCACCATGTAGATTATTTGGGCTTCAAACAGCCGCTTATCCGCAAGAAAGGGATGATGAATGGCCCAGAAGTCAACAATTACGGGATGAAATTGGTACCGGCAGAACAGAGAGTTTCGAATGACCGACAAGCAGAAATGGCCGCAGAGTGTCGCGGACCTACCAGAAAACCTGCGTGAGATATTGGACGACGAGCTTGTGGCCTTTGGTGGCAATCCAGACAAAGCGGCTCGGTCTGCTGGTATCAAGCCGATCTTATTGAAAACCTATCTGCAGACTGACAAGCCGTTGAAAGAAGCGCAGCGGGACGGTGCCATACGGTCGTGCGGGGGAATCGTGTTAGCTGCGGCTGGCAAAATCGGGATCGCCCGGGAAACACTCTCGCGCGCGATTTCCAAATCTGTACGCCTCAAAACGGCTCAAATATTAGGCAGCGAAAACCAGTTAGACGTTGCAGAGAGCAAAGTACTAAACGGTATCAACAAAAACGACGGCGCTATGGTCCGCTACTATTTGGACCGTAAAGGCAAAAGCCGCGGGTGGAGCACCAGACACGAAATAGCTACTGAGTCCGGGGCAATTACTAACGTCGGTCAAGTGCTATGCTACTTACCGGATAACGGTCGCGACGATAGAGCCGAAGATGGAGATTAGGCCTCAGGCTGGCCCGCAGGAAATGTTTCTTTCCACGCCGGCAGACATAGCCGTGTACGGCGGATCAGCGGGCGGCGGTAAGACGTTCGGGCTTTTGTTTGAGGGCATGCGCCATATTGGCAACCCGTCTTTTGGCGGTACTATATTCAGGCGGCAATCGACCCAGATCCACAACGAAGGTGGAATGTGGGATGAGAGCGAAAAATTATACCCAATGCTTGGCGGGAGAGGCATTCAGTCAAAGTCACTGTGGAAGTTTGAGAGTGGCGCCAAGCTGAAATTCGCACACCTTGAGCATGAAAAGACGCTGCAGGCTTATCAAGGCGCTCAGATACCATTCATAGGTTGGGATGAGTTAACGCACTTTTCGAAGAAGCAGTTTTTCTACATGCTTACGCGGAACCGCTCAACGTCCGGCGTGAAGCCTTATATGCGGGCCACCTGTAACCCCGACCCTGACAGCTTTGTTGCTGATTTGATATCTTGGTGGATTAATTGGGATACAGGATATGCCATCCCCGAACGGTCGGGTGTCATTAGGTATCTAGTCAAGCGTGACGAGGACATGACTTGGGCTGCGTCTGTTCAAGAGTTGGTGGATCAAGGCTACAACGCAAAAACCGATATCAAGTCGTTCACCTTCATTGCTTCGAGTATATTCGACAATAAAATCCTTTTGGAGAAGGACCCGGGATACCTGGCTAACCTGAACGCTCAGGACCGAGTGACACGCGAGCAGTTGTTACACGGTAACTGGAAGATACGTGCAAACGCTGGAATGGTGTTTAGGCGCAGCGATTTCAAAGTGGTCGATGCTGCCCCAAGCGGCGGAGTACGCTGTCGAGGCTGGGATATAGCGGCAACAGAAAAGAAAACCGCCAAAGAGGATCCGGACTGGACCGTCGGCCTGCGCATGTCGCGAGTAAACAATTGCTATTACATCGACCACGTTGAGCGGTTTAGAGAAAGCCCGGGATCGACCAAGAGTAAAATCATAAATCAATCGCGAGTAGATGGCTTAGGCGTGCGTATTTCGATCCCACAAGACCCCGGTTCAGCTGGAAAGATAGTGGCGAATGACTTCACAAAAGACCTTGCCGGCTTGGATGTTCGCACCTCTACAGAAACGGGGGACAAAGTAACACGCGCCATGCCGCTGTCAGCGCAAGTTGAAGCAGGGAATGTGTATCTCATTCGCGGGCCTTGGAATGAAGCATTTATCAAAGAATTGGAGAGCTTTCCCGGCCCCGGTCACGACGATCAAGTGGACGCCGCCTCAAGGGCCTTCAACGAACTAACAGGCGGCCCGACTTCTACTATGGGCAAGATAAGGTTTTAATCTATGGCTAACGTAAGCACACCAAGCGCGGGCTATTTGGCAGGAGCTGAGGACCGAAAGTTAATTGCTGACCTTTCGGCTGGCCGCAATGCCATGGTTGCCGCTGGCGAGACGTACATGCCCAAGTATGAGGCAGAAGAACAAAAAGACTACGATGCTCGCTTAAGGAACGCGATCCTTGAGCCAATATTTGCGGATAACCTTGAATTTCTGGTGGGCAAGCCATTCGCTAAGCCTGTCACATTGTCCGACGATGTACCGGTTGAGATTTCAGAGTTTGAAAGCAACATCGATCGCTGCGGAAACTCGGTTCACCAAATCGCAGTTGATGTCTTTGAAGAAGGCCTGAGCAATGGCTATTGCGGCATCTTGGCTGATCACCCGCAAAAGCTGCCTGAAGGTTCAACCCGCAAAGACGAGCTAGAAGCGGGACACCGCCCGTATATAATTCACATAGCGGCAGACGATATTATTGTTGCAATTAGTGAGTTTGTGAACGGGGCCGAAATGTATACACACGTCCGGCTTCGTGAGAAAAAGGTGGTTAAAGACGAGTTTGGCGAAAAAGTTGTTAACCGTGTGAGGGTGCTTGAGCCCGGATTGTTCGAAATTTGGGAAGAGCAGAAAGTTGGCAATAAAAGTGACTGGGTGAAACTCGACAATGAAGGCGGTACGACAAGCCTATCATACGTCCCGTTCCGCATCTTTTACGCGGGCAAAAAGAATGGAACTCTAGAAGTCAAGCCGCCCCTTATGCATGTAGCTCATCTAAACCGTGCCCATTGGGCCTCGGAAGGGGATCAGCGCAATATCATGCAGGTCGCTAGATTCCCTATTTTCTGCGCCACCGGGTTCAATCCAGGAGCGGGAGCGGATGTAAAAATATCACCTAAAACATTCATGCACTCGTCAGACCCTGCGGCAAAATTCTTTTTTGCTGAGCATTCCGGCGCGGCAATTGCGGCCGGGCGGCAAGAGTTGTTGGATATTCGTGAGGCGGCATTGCGCAAAACCAAAAGCCTCCTGGTAAGAGCCCCGGTCGCGGAATCGGGCGTTAGCAAGCAACATGACGAAACCAAAGAACTAAGCCCTATTCAGCGCATGGTACTGCGCCTGGCTAACGATATGACGACCGCTCTTGGCTATTTGGCCGATTTTCTCGACGTCGCGATGGACGGCAAAGTCAACATCAACAGCGACTTTGGCAACGAAACCAGCGTTGAGACTTTCGGCGCAGTGAAAGACATCTATCTAGCGGGTGTTATTGGCAAAGAGCGCGTGATCAAAGAGGCTATGCGCAGGAACATCCTAGACCAAGAGGTTGACCCTAAAATAGAGGTGGCGTCGGCTGAAGACGCCGCCGCCGACATACTTACCAATGAAATCTAGCAACGATAGGCTTCACGACCATACGGTGAGGCGTCAGATCGTTTTGGAGCGTTTCAAAGCGGGTGAAGTTAAACGCCTAATAGCATTGTTGGATGCGATCCACGAAGATCTGTTCACAGCCATAATGAAACGAGATCCCTCGGGCGGGCCGATAACCTCTAGGAGAATGATACGGCTACTAGGGGACGTTGCGGACATCAATAAAGCAGCAATGTCCAAGTTTCGCGGCGAGCTTTACCAGATCGTAGATGAACTTGTTAGACTTGAATCCGATGAAGTGTTGGCCGGTATAATTCAAGGTGCACCAATCAAGTTTCAAACCAATAGGGTTAATCTGCAAACCCTGCGCGCGGCGGTATACACAAGGCCTCTAGAAGGTCGGTTCTTGAAAGGAATGGTTGCTGCGCTTGATAAAAATACGAAGGCACGGATAGCGCAACATCTGCGCTTGGGCGTTGCAGAGGGCGAAACAATAGGGCAAATAGTGCGCCGGATCAGGGGCACGCGGGCGAACGGATACAAAGACGGCATCTTAAACGCGACACGCCGAGGCGCTGAATTTCTGGTCCGAACCTCAGTGAACCACATCTCGACGCAAGCGAGGCAAGCCACGTTCGAGGGGAATCAGGACATAATCAAAGGCGTTCGATGGGTCGCGACACTGGATAGCCGAACTACAGCAATTTGCGCCTCCAGAGACGGCAAGGTCTATCCAGTAGACAGCGGACCGAGGCCGCCTGCGCATGGCGGTTGTAGGTCAACGGTGACACCAGTGCTAAAATCATGGAAAGAACTAGGGATAGACTTAAGTGAGGCACCGGTTGGAACGCGCGCTAGCTTAGACGGGCAAGTGTCGGCGACTACTACTTACGGAACATGGCTAAAATCCCAGCCCACATCCGTTGTAGAGGAGGTGCTGGGCAAAACCAAAGCCAAACTATTTCTCAAAGGTGACTTGCCGATTGAAAGGTTTGTAATGCGGAACGGTCACGAATTGACGCTGGATCAGCTTAAACGGCGCGCTCCCGACGCCTTTGAGCGAGCTGGGTTATCGGATTTTGCGGCGTAGGCCAAATTCTGTTATTGATACCAGATGGTCAAATTGGAAAGCATAGATGGCGGACGAGGTGGTAGGCCTAAAAGTCCCCCGAAGCGAAGCAATGCGAATGACGTCTTGCACGAGTGCCCTATATGTGAAGCCGCGGGCGAGCCTGTCGCCTGCAAAGAAGTGATGATTAAATATCCGGCCCCAAGGACTGACGGGAATCGGATTGATCTGACCGGGCGCAAGCACTTTGAGAAAATGTATTGCCCCGCCTGTCTTCAACGAGGGCGCTCCGGATTGTTTGGCGAGGTTGGATTGATAGCCACATACGAAAAGGGCCAAGGATGGGTGCTTATACGCCCAGACCAGATGCTTAAAAGCGTCTAACAAACCTTTCAGTAAATTTTAACCGGGTCGTTGCGATAGCAGCGGCCTTTTTTTATGCCGTGGTGCCAGAGGCCATGCGGTGACAGGAGCGGAGCTCCATTGCGATAGGGCGGACGCCCAAAGGGAATAAGATGAAACTCAAGACAGTCGAAATTGAAGGCAAAACTTACGCAGCAATTGAGGGTGGTAAGCCCGTTTACATCCATGACGACGGCAAGGAAGTTCCTACGGACGTGCCCGGCATGGTGGCCAGGATAAGTGCCGTGAACAGTGAGGCCAAAACCAATCGTCAGCGGGCGGAAACCGCCGAGGCAAGCCTGAAGCTTTTTGAGGGTATCGAAGACCCAAAGGCGGCAGTAGCTGCTTTGGCTACGGTCAGCAACCTTGACGACAAAAAACTGGTGGATGCCGGGGATGTGGAAAAGGTTAAGGCTCAAGTCAGCAAAGCATATGAGGAAAAAATCGAAGCCATGAATAAAGCATCTACCGAAAAGTATGATGCCGAGAAAGGACGGGGCGATAAGCTTGAAGGCGAATTATACTCTGAAAAAATTGGCGGCAGGTTTGCTCGTTCAAAGTTCATCGCCGAAAAGCTCGTTATACCGTCTGATTTGGCACAGTCTCACTTCGGCTCGCACTTCAAAATCGAGGACGGCAATGTCGTCGGTTATGACGCCGCGGGAAGCAAAATTCAGTCGCGCGAAAACCCAACGGTTCCCGCCGATTTCGAGGAAGTCCTCAGCATATTAGTAGAAACGTACTCGCACAAAGACAGCATTCTAAAGGGTTCCGGTGCCGGTGGTGGCGGAAAACATAACAATGGTGCCGGTGGTGGGGACGGAAAATCAATCTCCCGTACGGCTTTTGACCAAATGAAACCCGAAGACAGGTCTGTCTATATGCAGGGCGGCGGGAATGTCACAGAAGGATAAGGAAATCCAATGGCTAACACCCTTACTGGTCTAACGACCACAATCTACAATGCGCTCAACGTGGTTTCGCGTGAGCTAGTCGGTTTCATCCCGGCGGTTACTGCGGACATGACATATGAGCGTGCCGCCAAAGGCCAAACCGTAACGTCTCCTGTTGCTCCGGCATCGGTAGCTTCAGACATCGCCCCGGCGGTAAACCCTCCTGACGATGGCGATCAGACTATTGGCAGTACCGATATGACAATCACGAAATCGCGGCGCGTTCCTATTCGTTGGAACGGCGAGGAAAAACGCGGTCTCGACAATAACGGGGCGTCGTATAACGTGATCCTGCGTGATCAATTGGCGCAAGGCATGCGTACTCTGGTCAACGAAGTCGAGGCAGATCTCGCGGCACTTCATGTAAAGGCGTCGCGCGCATATGGCACGGCGGGCACTACGCCTTTTGCTACCAACCTTGCGGCAACTTCTCAGGTTCGGAAGCTTTTGGTCGATAATGGCGCACCGACTAGCGATATGCATCTTGTTATGGACACTGCAGCTGGTGCCAATATGCGCACATTGGGTCAGCTTACCAAGGTGGGCGAGGCAGGAAATGACAGCTTACTGCGTCAGGGGCTTTTGCTTGATATACATGGTATGAAGCTTCGCGAATCAGCGCAGGTAAAAACTCACACCGCAGGTACGGGCGCAGGCGCTACAACTGACACGGCTGGTTATTCGGTAGGCACCACTGTTATTGCGCTTGCTAACTTGGCCGGTACAGGCACGGTTATGGCCGGAGATATTGTCAGCTTTGCTGGAGACAGCGAAAAGTATATCATAACTAGTGGGGATGCCAACGTAGCGGATGGCGGGTCAATTACTATTGCTTCGCCGGGCCTGCGTACGGCCATCCCGGCTTCCGCGACAGCCATTACAGTGGTTGGGTCGTCTTCCCGGAGCATGGCCTTCGCTAGGTCTTCTATCGCTCTGGCTACACGAGCCCCGGCCCTTCCGGAGCAGGGCGACAGTGCTTCTGACCGAATGATTATTACTGATCCGGTGTCGGGCTTGTCGTTCGAAGTATCCCTCTACGCGCAATACCGCCAGATCCAGTACGAGATTGCGCTTGCGTGGGGAGTAGCGGCGGTCAAGCCAGAGCACATTGCATTGCTCATAGGCTAACCCAAAACCAAGAAATGGCGACCCGGGGTTTCGGCTCCGGGTCTTTTTTCACAGCAATTCAGAGAAAACAGATGAAAACTATAAAGATTAACCCCCAGCATGAAAGCCAAGGGGACTTTGTCTTAATCAATGAAACTGATTTCGACGGAGACATTCACGAAATTTATAAGGAGAAAGTTGACGGCGAAAACCCGGCCCCGAATTCTCCTGCAGAGCCAGAGCCAGAGCCAGAGCCAGAGCCAGAGCCAGAGCCAGAGCCAGAGCCAGAGCCAGCAAAGCTCTATGACGCAACAGATCACCACGAAACGCTTAAGAAGGCCGCGCGTGAGCATTTTGCTGGTGACGTCACCAGCAAAGAACAGGCTACCGAAATCTTGAAGGCCGTAGACCTCTGGCGTGAGGCGGGGGAGTAGGGACATGGCTAAAATGAAAACGTCCAAGTTCCGCGATCTCCATACAGGCTTGATCATTGACGTTGATCTGCTGGAAAACGGCGAGCCCAACTGTGCTGACCGAGCGCGGTATGAAGCTTTAGTGAAGCCCGTAAAAAGGGCGGTGGGTAGCGCGAAGGTCCGCGAAGCAAAGTAAGGCCCTTCGGGGCCTTTTTCAATCCGTAAGGTAAAGAGGTATGGGTATGGCATTGATTGTAGAAGACGGTTCGGTTGTCCTAGGCGCTGACTCGTATCTCGATGTGGCTGATCCCGGCTTTGCCAACTTCGGGCATAGCGCGTGGGCCGCTGAGACGGACACCGCCAAAAAGGAAGTAGCGCTCCGCCTGGCAACCGAATACCTCGATACCGCTTATGTGTGGAAAGGGTATAAAACCAAATCTACCCATTCTCTCGCTTGGCCGCGCACGAGCGTAATTGTTCAAGATGGCACGCGGACTATCGGCGGCAATGAGTTACCCCGAGAGCTAACACGAGCCCTGATGGAGATTGCAGCCGACACACTGGTGAATGGAGATCCTTCCTTGCCTACCGATCGAGGCGGGGCAATCAAACGCCGCAGAGAGAAAACCGAAGGCGTATTCGAGGAAGAAACAGAATATATGGACGCTGCTCCTACAGGGAGGCGTTTCCCGCGCGTTGACAGGCTGCTGTCTGATTTTTCGGTGTCAGGGGCGGGGTCACCTTTCACTAAGCTAGTCAGGGCTTAAGATGGCGATTGATTACGAGGCCATCCGGCTCAAAGCTTCACTAGCGATCCGCAAGGCAGGAAAGCCCGCTACATTAAGAATTTTCACCCAAGGTGGTATCTATGACCCGGCGACGGGTGCCAATGGGAACACCTATGTCGATTACCTCAATGTCTGGATCGTCACCCCGCCCGCTACTGGGGACAAAATTCAGGCCTTTGACGTAAAAGAAGAAAACTACGACGAGAAGCACATACGATTTGCCAAGATGGAAGCTGAGGGCCTTGTTGCGCCCCCCAAGCTAGGAGACCTGTTTTCCTTCGACGGCGGATGGTGGCGTATTGCCGGAATTACACCGGTACGGCCCGCCACGGTGGTCATTATCTATAACCTTGGGCTGCGCAGCGTACCGGATCCCGGTGCGTGACCTCGAACATAAAATCTTTTGGGGCAGCGTTAGATAAATTTGCAGGCGACATAGAGCCCAAATCCAGACTGATCCAACGGAAAATAGCGTTTGAGGCCCTAGAGGGTGTAGTGCTGATGACGCCGGTAGACAGTGGCAGAGCGCGCGGTAACTGGCAGGTCAGTGTCAATGCGGTGATCAATAGCCAAATTGAAAACAGCGACAAGAGCGGCGGCGGCACGATCGCGGCTGGCGAGGCTGTAATGACAAGTACACCACCTAACAGCATTATTTGGCTCAACAATGGGTTGCCCTACATTGATGCGCTTGAGCATGGGCACAGTCAAAAGGCGCCCGAGGGCATGGTGGCTCTAACGGCCAATCGTCTTAAAAACAAATATGGGCTTTAACCATGGGTCACCAAGCAGATAAAGAGGCTCTAGAGCAACGGATGATCGCCGGTTGGGCCTTAAGGGCTGAACCTGTTTTATTCCCCGGGCAGAAAAGCTCCACGGCTACTTTGCCTCGCGTTGTATTCCGCATGGTCCCGCAGTTATCCGGCACAATCGGTCTGGGAGGCAATACAGACAAAGAGCGCTCGGGGCTGGTCATGATACAGATATTCACAGGCGTTAAGGGCGAGGATGTTGTGAAGGCGCTCGAAATTTTAGACGCCGTGATTGCCGTGTTTAACAACTGGTCTGGCCCTAGCGGGAAACTAATTACTTTGGACCCCAATATATTTGATCGAGGCAAACAAGGGGAAGCCTACCAGGTCAACGTCAATATCCCCTACAGATCACAAGAATAACCACCCAAATGCCCGCCATTGTAGCGGGCTTTTTCATATCGAAGGAGCAAGCAAATGGCTTTGATGGACGTCAACGAGTCCGAAATGGGCTACGTCAAAGAAGTAACGGCCGGCGTTACACCCGCAACACCTGTTTTTCAAAAAATGAAAATTACCGGGGAATCACTCAAGTCGACTTTGGCGTATGAGAGCGGCAATGAGATTGCAGCGGTAGCAGCCGTGCAGGAGGTTCAAGCCAACGGTGAAAGTATTGGTGGCGGTATTGAATTCCTGCCGCGGTTAAGCCAAGAGTTCGAAGATATGCTTGAGGCGGCTCTGCGCGGGACATGGAACGCAGGGACTTTGGAAGGAGCGCAGGACGATCATCATTTCACAGTCGAGCGCAAAATTTCGGCTGCGCTTTACCACCGATTTGCGGGACTACGTGTATCAAGCTTGTCCTTGAACGCAGGAACCAAGGCTAAGCAGGGGGCCTCCGTTCAATTTATGGGGCTAACGGAAACGACCGGCACAGCGATTATCTTGGGCGCCACATACACAGCCGCTTCAGGGGCTTCTTATCTAATTGGTACTGATCTCAAAAACGTCGCCATCACGGGTATTACAAACCCGATCGCAACGTCTATCAGTATGGAAATCTCAAATGAATTGTCCGAGCGTGATGCCTTGGGCTCAGACACCGCCGTAGCAATCGGAAATGGCGAACGATCTGTCACCGGCACTATAGAGCTCTATTTTGAAAGCTTTGAGGCATACACGGCTTTCAAAAGCCGCACTAACGCGGCCATAAGCTTTGATATGGTCAAAGGCGGCACGACCTACACGGTGACAATGACCAAAGCTAAACTTACCGATTATTCGGCCCCCATGGCTGCAAAGGGTGACAGCTTTAAAGCAACGGTGAATTACCAGGCGCAGTACGACCCGACGCCGTCTACCGACATCACAATCGTCAAAGTTTAATCCGACAACGGGCACTTATAGTGCTTTGAGTTTCCCCGCGCGCAGGGTGGGGCAGGTTTTGTCGGGCCTGCCCCGATCTCTGCGCTTAAACCGACAAGGTAAATTTCATGAAGATTTTCGAAAACAAGAAAACCGATGCCGTCGCAGAGAAAGACGGCGTATGGGTTTGGTATGGTGAAGAAGCTTGGGTGAAAGTGGCAAGGGCAGGCGGCGCCAACAAGCGCTTTACCCGAGTTTCACAACAGCTTTCAAAAGAGCGACGTCGGCAAAAGAACGATGACGAGGAACTCAACAAGATTATGGCCCGTTTGGTATCAGAGACGATCCTGATGGGTTGGAAGGGCTTTGAAGACCTCGAGGCATTCTCCAAAGAATATGCGTTTGACGTGCTTTGTGAATTGCCTGATTTTCGAAGGGACATTGAACGCATTGCGGAAGACGAAAAGATCTTTAACAAAGCGGAACTTGAAGCAGCGGCAAAAAACTCCGAAGCGCCGTCCGCTGGGCAATCCAGTGGGGCGGAGAAAACGGAGAAGAAGAGCTCGAAATAATCGAAGCCCAAAAACGAGAACAAGCAGGGGATGACGCAGAGATTGAAATGCCGGAATCCCCTGAGCTTGACGAATGGGAAATGGGTTACTTCAATGATTTTTGGGAACTGTCTGGGGCCCGCACGGTAGGGATGGGCATAAACGCTATCAGTTTCGGCGATATGCTGGCTTGGCGGTCCTTATACGGCCTTGGTCCTGATGACTATGCGGAAGAGTTTGTGTTTCTGATCCAGCAGATGGATATGGAATTTCGGACGCTGCAGAGCAGGAAAGAAGAAGACAACTAGAACATTATATAGGGTTTAAACTGAAACTTCCCGTTGACTTATATGCAATTCGGGGCCTCTAATCGTAGCGCGAGAGGGGAAAGTTATGAAACGAATTTTCACATACTTTATGTGTGCAACCTTGTTATCGGCTTCTGCAGCATTTGCAGATGATGCCAAGAAACCCACACTCATCGACCAACAAATAGCAAAAATACTTATTCAGAAGTCCATAAGTTCTTATAGCGGTAGATGTCCTTGCCCTTACAACACTACGTCTAACGGATCGAAGTGTGGCAAACGCAGTGCTTACTCAAAGCCAGGCGGTGCCTCGCCATTGTGCTACGTTTCTGACGTGAGTAAGGCGCAGATTGAAAGATACAGAGCAAGACAGGCGGAGGGGATCTGATCAGTGATTGAACTAGCTTTGGCGGCGATGTTGTTTGTTGATAATGGGGCAGAACACAGTATCAGCGATCCTCAATTGCTATGTTCTTTTAAATTGGGAATGCCACTTATCGAATATTCTAGCATACGAACAGAGAGCGACCGGGAGCAGTTTACTAAGTTGGCCTTTTGCGCAAAGGGTCAGTTGGAAGCGGCGGAACGTATAGCTCTGAATGAATTCAGTATGCTTATGGATGCATTTTCAAGAGACAAGACGGCGGAAGAAAGAGAGAAACTCTTGTCGGATATCAAGATGCAATGTGCCTCAAGATATACCATTCAGCCAGGCGAAAGAGCGGTGGTAGATTGGCAGCTTACAGAGTTGTGTGTAGAGGCAAAAATTAAATAGACCAATCACTCAGTCTTTTTTAGACGGACGGGTGAGCTTTTTTCGTTGGCTGGCTCATGAGTGGAACATGGGTCGACAAGATTTCTTCATGATGTTGACTAAGTAGGCTAGGTCATCATCAAGAAATGCGTCTTGGCCAAATGAGGCAAATTTGAGAGGGGGGTTCGTTCGTTCTGCTTGTATCATCAGCCTGCCAAGGTATTGGGCAGCTTTCTGGTTATCACTAAAATTTTTCCTCAGTAATTTACGAAGTCCTGAAGCTAGCAGGTCGGCGACCTGAACGCCGTCAAAATTCTTAGAGTCAACGAACCGAATGTCATCTCTTAATATTTTTTGCAGATTTAAACCTTGCTCGGATTCAAGGTGGGGGAACTTATCCATTAGATAGTCAGGGAATTCGCCTTTCTCAATCATATATTTTTTCATCGGTCGGTAGTCGCACCAATCAAAAAGACCTTTTGGATCAGCCAAAGAGAATGATTGTAGAAGAGCCGGGCTCAGCTTTTCAAATGCGTCTTCAAAATCAGTTTTGACGTCCGGTGATTTTTGATCTACACGCCAACGAAACCGCTGCAATGAATTAGGATTTCGTTGTATAAAATAGTTAATTCCTCGCTCGATGACGGCTTCCATTAGATAAACTTGAAGCCACAATTGAATATAGAGCTGCGCAGAGAGTTTTTGTAATTGTGTGGATAATAGGCGCATGCCTTCTCTGCCGCCGTCGGTTTTTTGCTACCGCCAAGTACTTTGGCAGCAAGTGTAGAGACTTTATCGGATGATTGTTTCTTCGGCTTTTTTGCCATCGTCATACTCCCTTGGTTGTGTGGGGAAATAATATAACCGCAAAAGTTGAATGTACCAAGTCACCTCATCCGGGGTGGCTTTTCTATGGAGAACGCCCGTGACCGAACAAGTTCTGCGATTAGGGATTGACGCCCGCGATATGCAGTCCGGTGAACGTGTAGCTACCCGTAGTCTGAAAGACATCAAACGTGATGCCAATTCCGCCACCGGTGCCGTGCAAAAAACGGAAGGTGCTTTTTCGAGATTCAAGAAACAATTGGTCGGCTTTGGTGCGGTAGCTGGTGCTTTAGGCCTCGGCTTGCTGGTTAGGTCCATTATCAAAATTGGTTCGGCTTTTGAGCAGCTTCGCGTCCAGCTAAAAACCGTCACCGGTTCTGCCGAAGCAGCGGCAAAGCAGTTCAAGGTCATTCAGGGACTTGCTTCCAAAACTCCGTTCGCTGTGCGGAATTTGACCGAAGCTTACATAAATCTCAAAGGCGTGGGCCTTAAGCCAGCAAAAGAGGAAATGATCGCGCTCGCTGATCTGGCCGCCGGGCGCGGGAGAGATATTACGCAAGCCGTACAAGCTGCAGTGTCAGCATCATTCGGCGAGGCTGAGGCGCTAAAGCAGTTTGGTATCATCCTGCGTTCCGAGGGTGACCAGGCCAAAATCTCTTTTAATGGCGTGACCAAATCAATCAAAAAAGACGCTAGTTCAATATTTCAGGCAATTATTGAAATTGCTCAGGCCAACTTCGGCGGCGCTGCCGAGGATCAAAGCCGAACATTCGCTGGCGCAATGTCGAATATGGGCGACGCTTTTGATAAGTTTTCCGACAGAGTGGCTAGCACCGGAGCGCTTGGCGCACTGACCCAGGGAATTCTTAACGCAACGAGCTTGATAGGCTTGATGGGAGATAATCTGGATACGTTGGGTTCAATCGCGACAGTCGTAGCTACAATATTGGGCGTGAGGCTTGTCCAGGCACTAGGTGCTGCAGCATGGGCCGCGTTTTTAACTCAAAACCTAGCGGCAGTTGCCGGAATACGGATGATGGCCACAATAGCGCCCATTGCAGCCGCAAGAATGGCACTGATGACTGGCGCTGCAACGGCATTGCGGGGTGCCTTGGCGTTCGTCGGTGGGCCAATTGGCCTTGCAATAACCGGATTAGCCATAGCATTTGTAACTTTGTCTGAAGACGTGCTCTCGGCTAGTGAGGCAATGAAAGTAGCGAAAACGGCTTCGGATGACTGGTTTAGTGGCATAGATGGCCAGATCGAAAAGATTGACAAGCTTTCTACGGCAGAACGTAAACTTGCTGAAGGGCGGCTCATAAATGCCCGAGACCAATTGAAGCTATCTATTGATGAGAATACATCCAGTCTCGCTACGCGGGTCTTTCGTGGCCTAAATGGCAAAATGGGAATTGGCGACGATAACTTTGAGGGGCTGATAAACCAGTTTCAAAACTTCACTTTCGGTGACGACCGACTGGGCGTTGAGAAGCTAAAGCAGCAATTCATTGGCGCAAAGGTTTCCGCGAATGAATTGGGTGTTGCTCTGGCTTCAATTTCAAAATTTGAGGGCCAAACGGGTCTATTGCCTAAGGTAATGGCGAAGGCAACCGAGCTGCAAAGCCTTAGAGATGGTTTATCAGCGATTGAAGCACAAATAGCATCGATCAATGGAACGGCAACCGCCCAACAGAAGATATTGGCAAGCGTCGGGGTACAAATTGAAGGTAACACCGGTGAAACCAGCAATACCAACACTGAGGCTGCCAAAGGCGTCGACATACTTGGTATCTTGTTGAAGCTGACTGCGGACCGTTTGAAGATTCAACGAAAGCAAAGAGCTGTTTTTGCAGACACCACGGGTGATCTTGACCTTGAATTAAAAGTTCAAAAGTTGATCCTCGCGGGCCGTGATGAGGAAGCAGACACAGTCGCATATATAGCGGCCCTCTCTGGGCGCATGGGTCGCGAGCTGTTACCGGCAGAACTTGACCAAATCCATCAAAAGCTTTCCCTTCTGCAAGGCGTGAGAAAAGAAATCGGTGCACAGCGCGATGCCGTCGATGGGGTTTCACAAGCATGGGACCAAGCCTACCGCAATATTCAGGACAGTTTTGGCCAGTTATTCCAAGACATTTTCGACAACGGCCTAAATGGATTCAAGGGTTTCGCTAAGAATGTTTTTGGCATCTTCAAAACCATGGCTGCACAGATTGCGGGGGCTAAACTTTTCGACGCTATATTTAAGACTGCTTCACCCGAAGGTGGGATTGGCGGGATAGCAAACATAATTGGTGGAAGCAGCGAAAATAAATCCACGGCTGACTCGGGAAAAGACGGCAAAGGCATTTTTGGCAGCGGTTTTGAACTGAAACTACCGACTGAAGGCATTTTAACAAAAATCGATTTTGGCCCATTGAAAGGCCTGTTCAGTGGCTTGAGTAAAGGGCTAAAGGGCATCACAGGAAAACTCGGTGGCCTGCTCGGAAATATAGGGTTCGGCCAAGCTTTAGGAGGTCTGGGCCTCTCCGGCACTGGCGGCAGCATAGGTGCTGTTATCGGAAGTGCCATCCCCGGCCTCGGAAACATTCTAGGCGGAATTGCGGGCGGTATCATCGGGAAGCTTGTTGGCCTGTTTGGCAAGACGGCAAAAGCGGGGGCCACTGTCGGGGTAGGTTCGAGCGGGGAGCTTGGCGTTACTGGCTCGTTTGCTCGCGGCAAAGGTGACCGGGCTGTCGCGGGCACTCTTGCTGATTCTGTGATTGACATTCTCAACAAAATTGCAGACGGTGCGGGTGGTTCCCTACAGGCGGGATTTCAGGTTGGACAGATTGGGCACCGAAAAGACGAGTTTGTTTTTCAGAGCACGCCTTCAAGGGACAACAAAAACTTTGGCAGCAACGACCGACACCAGACGTTCGATAATGCTGAAGACGCTGTGGCGGCTGCGGTAGCGAGTGCTCTTAGCCGCGGCGTCATAACTGGCCTTAGCGATATTTCAAAAAACCTACTCAAGAATGCGAACATAAACGATCTGGATAGCGTGCTTCAGGACGTGGCTTTTGTCGAGGGAGCGCATAAGGATCTAATGTCACGGCTTGTGGACTTCACCAACCCCGCAAAAGCGGCATGGGAAGAGTTGGTTTCCACGCAGGAAACAGAGTTCAACAAGTTCCGCAAGTTTGGCTTAGACACGAATTTGCTGCTTGAGGTCCAAGGGAAGGAACGCGAGCGCCTGCTGAAAAGCCAATCGGAGGCCTTGACGAGGGATTGGAAGAACTTTCTGTTTGAACTTCAGTTTGGTTCGCTCTCTTTTAGGTCCGGCAGCAATGTGGTTGGTGATCTGCTTTCTGAGTTCGCTGTATTCGAGGCTCGATTGGGAGCTGGTGAAAACGTTGACTTTGGGGCATTCCAGCAAGTCGGTCGCACGATCATTGAGCAGGCCCGGAATATCTTTGCCTCCTCGTCGGATTTCTTCTCGATCCAACAACGGGTACAGGATGCGACGAACCTTGCCATACTGAACCAAAACGACCGCCTTGATGCTCTTGATCAACCTGACTTTGGCCAGGTATCGGATTCAGTGAATATGCAGACAGACGTTATTGACGCCATTGGTCAGGAGACGATTGATGTCCTCAACGATTTGAGAAATGGCATCACGGGCATTTCGGTCGCGATCAACGCCCAAACGAATGCCATCAATCAAATGGCGGGCACAGGAGGCGGTTACCGCGGGACAGAGCGAACAGCGAGCTTTAATTAATGGCCCGCATTTATCTCTTGCATGCGCGCCCCTACGATATAGTAGGGGCTGCGGAAGTGGACGTGTATCTGTCGACCACGCCATGCCGTTACGGCGGAAATCAATACCGCGGGTATCTGGACCGCACGAGCCTGAGGAGGTCGGTCACTAATTTCGATGTTCAAGACGTGGCTTTGGGCAGTGCGCCGACCATAGGGGCTATCAAGATCAATGGTCTTGAGAAATCAAACGCTGCTTTGCTGGATTATTCGTGGAATGGTCGGCTCATAGAAATATGGGAAGCGGAGTACGACCAGAAATCAAAAGCCGTGAGCGGCGTCAAAATCTGGCATTCGGGCAATGCTCTTGATATTGAGGCACCGTCTAGGGACGAGCTGGCAATACCTTTTGCGGACCCGAGCGCCGTATTGCAAGAGCCCGTTCGGGCACAGAAGTTTGCAGGCACTGGCGGCTCTGAGGGCGGTCTTGATTTGGCCGACAAAGTGAAACCGCTTGTGCTCGGCTATTGCCGCAACGTCGGTATGGAAAAGACAGACGAAACCGTTAACGAGTATATGGTTTCGGTGGGTCCTATTTCGGCTATTCAGGAAGTTCGGGATCGGGGCGTTGCATTGCAGCAAGTGGGGGACGGCCTATCGTGGCCTATCTCCATGGCTGACGGTCAATACGCCGTAAAGCTTGCCGAAGGTTTAATTCGCTTTCAAGTTCCGCCAGACGGAGATCCTACTTGTGACGTAAACGGATATGCACTCAATGGATACGTCGACGGCACCATTGATCTGATTGAAAAACTGATAGTCGAGTTTACCGTTCTTGGTGTAGCCGATATTGATACGGCTAGCTTCGATGTGCTGCGCGCGGTCGCTAATTACCAAGCGGGCGTGGTGGTGGGAGACAGCGAAACGGCCATTGATATCCTAGACAAGCTTTTGCGGGGTATCGGGGCACACAAAGCCTTTACACGCAGTGGTAAGCTGAGTTTGGGCCGTATTGAGTTTGGTGCCCAGCCTTCCATCCTGAAAGGCGCAGATATTATCGACATATCGCGCCAAATTGGGCCTTTGCCTTATAAGAAACGCACCGTTGAGTATGCCCGCTCGTGGGTAGTCCTGTCGCGCGATCAATTGGCTATCAGTGATCTGACCCTTGCAGATATTGACGCTGAAGCTGCCGCCAAAATTCAAGCCATCACTTTCTATGATTTAGGGTTTGAGGTCGATGCCTTGGTGAGTCCGTGGTCCTACGGGGATGGCTGGGCGCGGGAAAACGATCCTGCGCTGAGTGTCAACGGGGCATACGTGGCCGTGCATGATATGGCCAGTGTGATAGGGCCTGTGGGCGGTGTCTCGGTTGCGGGGGCTGAACCATCTGGTTATCTGAACACCACAGAGTTTCAGCTAG
>Ga0316204_10002118_pt1 | contig 47104 bp, 43 predicted proteins | sample 6monrhotite_MG_2_FD_205661 | JGI IMG/M metagenome (GOLD analysis project Ga0316204, IMG submission 205661) | Microbial mat bacterial communities from mineral coupon in-situ incubated in ocean water Damariscotta River, Maine, United States -... | ecosystem: Environmental > Aquatic > Marine >... | reverse complement strand
CAAAACCCAAATTGACCATTTTAGATACTATGAATTTCTGGATGGACAATGCCTTAGATGAATTACTTCGGGTGATTAAAAAAGTAGATGTTATTACCATTAATGATGAAGAAGCACGTCAGCTTACCGGCGAATATTCGCTCGTAGTGGCTGCTCAAAAAATTATGAAAATGGGGCCTAGATATGTTGTAATTAAAAAAGGAGAACACGGTGCTTTACTTTTTTACAAGGACGACGTATTTTATGCGCCAGCACTTCCCCTAGAAGCTGTTTTTGATCCAACTGGAGCCGGAGACACCTTCGCTGGAGGATTTGCAGGATATTTGGCAAAAACAGGAGATTATAGTTATGAGAGTATGAAGAACGCCATTATATATGGTTCGGCACTTGCTTCTTTTTGCGTAGAAAAATTTGGAACGGAGCGGCTCATGGAGCTCTCCAAAAAGGAAGTGCAGCAACGCCTGCACCAATTTAAGAGTCTAACACAATTTGACATAGAGTTAACATAAACACGCGCCCTGAAATTTCAGGGCGTTTTTTATTGATTTATTGATAAGTATAATATGAGCGACGCTTTAAAACACGAATGTGGAATTGCCATGATAAGGTTGCTAAAACCTTTAGAATATTATAAAGAAAAATATGGCACGGCATTTTATGGTGTAAATAAAATGTACTTAATGATGGAGAAACAGCATAACCGAGGACAAGATGGTGCCGGTTTTGCTAGTATAAAACTCAATGTATCACCAGGAGAACGATACATCAGTAGAGTGCGATCTAATGCCTCTCAGCCCATCCAGGATATCTTCTCTCAAATCAATGAAACCATTAATGAGAAATTTGCAGCGAATCCAGAATACAAAGAAGATGTAGCGGCGCAAAAAACAAACATTCCATATATAGGAGAGTTATTTCTAGGACATGTGCGTTATGGTACTTTTGGGAAAAATAGTGTAGAAAATGTACATCCTTTTCTTCGTCAAAATAATTGGATGCATCGTAATCTTATTATTGCGGGAAATTTCAATATGACAAATACCACTCAGCTCTTTAACAACCTCATTAAGCTTGGGATGCATCCAAAGGAAAAAGCAGACACGATCACCGTTATGGAAAAGATTGGTCATTTCCTAGATGACGAAGTCAGCAAACTATATAAGAAGTCTAAAAAAGTTGGGTTAAACAAAAGACAAGCCTCTCCATATATAGCAGAGCACCTAAACCTGGCTAAAATCCTTCGCCGATCTGCAAAAAATTGGGACGGTGGATACGCCATTGCAGGAATGTTGGGTCATGGAGATTCTTTTGTTCTTCGGGATCCTGCCGGTATTCGCCCTGCCTATTATTATCAAGATGATGAAGTGGTTGTGGTTGCCTCAGAAAGACCCGCTATTCAGACTGTGTTTAACGTTCCTTTTGACTCTGTTCAAGAACTTGATCCTGGGCATGCTATTATTATGAAGAAAAATGGGGAAACTGCTATCTCTGAAATATTAACCCCTGTCGAACGAAAATCATGCTCTTTTGAACGCATTTATTTTTCGCGCGGAAGTGATGCCGAAATTTATCAAGAACGAAAAAAATTAGGAAAGTTGGTAATGCCAAAAGTCTTGGAGAGCATAAACAACGATACCGAAAACACCGTGTTCTCTTTTATTCCCAATACAGCTGAAACCTCCTTTTATGGAATGTTGGAAGCAGCTCAGGATGAATTAAACAAACAAAAAAATGAAGCCATTCTCAAAGAAAAGGATTCATTAACTGAAGCTCGATTGGCGCAAATTCAAGCACATAAAATCCGAACGGAGAAAATTGCCATTAAAGATGTAAAGTTACGCACCTTTATTACTGAGGATAGCAGTCGCGACGACTTAGTTGCTCATGTGTATGATGTAACATATGGAGTAGTTCGCTCTAGCGACAACCTAGTCATTATTGATGATAGCATCGTGCGGGGAACTACGCTCAAAAAAAGTATTCTCACCATGCTCGATCGGCTTAACCCTAAACAGATTGTTGTTGTCTCTTCGGCGCCACAAATTAGATATCCAGACTGTTACGGTATTGACATGGCACGACTGGAAGCTCTCATTGCTTTTCAAGCAGCATTGGCTCTTCATAAAGAACAAGGAACATATCAGGTGGTCGAAGAGATCTATGCCAAATGTAAAGAACAATCAAACCTCGAAGACACTGCGGTGGTTAATCATGTAAAGTCTCTATACGATCCATTTACCGATGAACAGTTATCCGACAAGATTGCTGAAATTATGAGTAATAAAAGCATCAAGTCTAAGGTAAAAGTGATCTTCCAAACCGTAGATAATCTTCATAAGGCATGTCCAAAAAACCTTGGAGACTGGTATTTTACAGGGGATTATCCTACACCGGGAGGCAATCGAGTGGTGAATCAGGCCTATATTAATTTTTACGAAGGCAATCCAGAACGAGCCTACTAATTCGTTAAATTTTGTCTAACGAAGGGAAAGATTTTGTAGTTTATCGATAATAAAAGCACTTTAATCTAAAAGTAGGAAAAATCTGCATTTTTTAAGATTTTATAATATACATTTGGGTATACCATAGCATAAGTAGGTTAAGTTCATGGTAAGATTTGGGGCAAAAAAGGTAAACATCTGTTTACCTTTTTTATTTTCTACTAATTTAGCTAACAATCTCTTTATCACGACTAAATAAGATCTAAAAAATGCTTTTTAACGAAAAAAGCCGCTCTTGGTCTAAAACTTCTTGTCTCACTGACTTAAAAATATATATTTGAATATACCATAGCATAAGTAGGTTAAGTTCATGGTAGATTTGGGGCAAAAAAAGGTAAACATCTGTTTACCTTTTTTTATTTCCCAAATTCAAGATGTATTCTTGTGTTTTTTAGAAAGACTTGACGCCCGCCCTTCTAGTAGAAAAGACTCTTTTAACCATAAAAAATCCTTACATGACGCTAGAAGCCGTCATTGTAAGGATTAATTTTATTTAATTCAAAAACTATTTATTGCCTGCGTATCTAGAAGATACGGCATCCCAATTAATTACATTAAAAAACGCTCCCACGTAATCAGGTCTACGGTTTTGATAGTTTAGATAATAAGCATGTTCCCAAACATCTAAACCGAGAATAGGGGTTCCTCCGCATCCAATACCTGGCATTAACGGATTGTCTTGATTTGCCGTTGCACATACTTCCACTTTTCCTCCGGGGTGCACACAAAGCCACGCCCATCCAGATCCAAACTGCGTCTTGGCGGCGGTAGAAAACGCCTCTTTAAACGCATCAAAACTTCCAAAAGCACTATTTATTGCTTCAGCTAGGTCGCCAGAAGGTTGACCGCCTCCATTGGGAGACATAACTTCCCAAAACAAGCGGTGGTTGTAGTAGCCACCTCCATTATTTCTAACAGCTTTATTATTCATGTCGAGATCCTTCAAAATATCCTCGATGGATTTTCCTTCCAGATCAGTATTCGCAATAGCGCCATTGAGATTATTGGTATATCCGTTGTGATGCTTCCCATGGTGTATTTCCATCGTTCTCGCATCAATATTTGGTTCTAGTGCATCATGAGCATATGGTAATTGTGGTAGTTCAAAAGACATAATATTGTGTTTTAAAGTTTTATTTCTTCTCAAAAATACGCAATAATCCCTTTACAAATAACACCAATAGAAATAAGAAATTTATCCCTGTATAGATTATTCTAATACTTCTCTTTTCTCATGCCGTTCTATTTAATACCTTAGTAAAAAATCCTTTGGAAAAAACTTCTTCTTTTACCATTTATAATGCATCGGCAGGGAGCGGTAAGACGTTCACTCTGGTGAGAGAATATTTAAAAAAACTACTGCTATCTAAAAAAGAAGGGTACTACAAACACTTATTGGCTATTACATTCACCAACAAAGCCGTAGCAGAAATGAAACAGCGGGTTATTGAGACGCTTACTGCTTTTTCAGAACCAGATATTGTTAGCGCCCCCTCCAATATGCTTATAGCCATTGCTTCAGAGACAGGTTTAAGTAAAGAATATATTCACACGCAGTCCAAAATTATACTCAAGCACCTACTACATCATTATGCCTTGTTTAGTGTGGAGACCATTGATCATTTTAATCATCGCCTTATTCGAACTTTTGCGAGAGATCTAAAACTTCCAGCTCATTTTGAAGTGAGTTTAGATGCTCCACATCTTCTTCGAGAAGCCGTTGATCAATTAATCAGTAAAGCGGGAGATGATATAGAGGTCACTCAAGTGCTTCTCAGTTTTGCATTGCAAAAAACCGATGAAGACAAATCTTGGGATATTGCTAGAGACCTTTCAAATACTGCCACTATTTTGCTACATGAGAACGATAGAAAACATGTCACTAGCCTTCGTCAAAAATCTCTGGATGATTTCGCAAACTTCAAAATACAGATTCAAAATAAAAAACAAAAACTACAGAAAAAAATACAAAAGGAAGCGCAAGACGTACTCGATCTTATTGCTGAAGGAGGTTTGGAACACGACGATTTTAGCCGCGGTTATTTGCCAAAACATTTTTTCCATCTGGTTTCGGGCAAATACGCCCTAAATTTTAATGCCCAATGGCAAAGTTCAATGGGTGAGAAACCTCTTTATCCCGGACGTGTAAGTGACATGGTCGCTTCTACTATTGACAGCTTAACGCCGCAATTCATTGAAAGCTTTCAAAAAACTCGCGACAGTGTTTATCAGGTATTATTTTACGATGCAGTCCTTAAAAATCTCGTTCCGCTCTCAGTCATTAGTTTGGTTAATCAGGAACTCGACCTCATTAAAGAGGAGAAAAATATTCTTCCTATTAATGAATTCAACGCTCTTATTCATGACGAAATAAAAGACCAACCGGCGCCTTTTATCTATGAGCGTTTGGGAGAACGTTATCGACACTTTTTTATAGATGAGTTTCAAGACACCTCTATGCTGCAATGGCAGAACTTACAGCCGCTAATAGACAACTCACTTTCACAACAATTTCTTGATGGGTCTCGCGGTAGTTTATTGTTGGTAGGAGATGCCAAACAATCTATTTATAGATGGCGTGGTGGCTTGCCAGAACAGTTTATGGATTTATACGCAGACGGGAATCCTTTTTCGATTTCAGAAAAAGACGTCCTAAATCTAGAATCCAATTATAGAAGCTATTCAGAAGTAATTAACTTTAACAACGCCTTTTTTAGTTATCTGGCCACACATTTAACACTTCCTGAGCATAAAGACCTATATAGTATAGGTAACAAACAACTTACTACTGAGTTGGAAGGTGGTTATGTAAAAATCACTTTTCTCGATGCTAAAAACAAAGCAGAGGTTCAAGATCTCAACGCAACCTACGTTACAGAAACCATCCTAGAGGTTCTTGAACAGGGGTTTTCAGAAAAAGACATCTGTATTATAACGCGTACCAAAAAAGACGGTATTGCACTAAGCACACATCTTATGGAGGAGGGCATTTCTGTGATTTCTTCGGAAACACTCTTGCTTAAACATTCTCCTAGTGTTCAATGTTTGATCAACACCCTTACTTTGGCTATGTTTCCGCATCAGGAAGAGGTTAGAATTAAGGTGCTTCGTTTTTTACATGAGCATTTTCAAATCAAAGAGCAAAAACATAGCTTTTATGCCTCACAGGTAAAAACATCTCCTGAGCTTTTTTCTGAAAAGCTAAAAACATACGGTATTGATTTCAGTTTTGATACTATGCGTTCTCTCTCGTTGTACGAAAGCTGTGAGTACATTCTTAGAGCATTCAATCTCTCTCATGAAGCAGATGCTTTTGTTTTCGGGTTTATGGATATGGTCTTTGATTTCATGCAACGCCCTCTAGCCGGAAAATTGCAGTTTCTTGATTATTGGGAGGCTCAAAAAGACAGTACTTCAGTTACCTCAAACAGCAGCGGTAGTGCCATACAATTAATGACAATCCACAAATCGAAAGGCTTGGAGTTTCCTGTGGTTATTTTTCCATATGCCGATATGAATTTGTACGAAGATCGTAATGCCAAGGTGTGGTTTCCTCTTGAAACCGAAATGGAGGGTTTTGACGAAGTCTTAATCAATTATAAAAAAGAAATAGCAAATTACGGAGATCAAGGTGCCCAGATATATGCCGAAAAACACAGCATCATGGAATTGGACACCATTAATCTATTATATGTTACGCTCACAAGGGCCATAGAGCGATTATATGTGTTTTCTCAGAAACCAGCTCCGTTACGTGGAAACTCACCAACCAACTACGGCCAACTTTTTGAAACGTTTTTAAAAGAGACTGGAGTTTGGAAAGAGGAAGCGTCCAGTTATGAATTCGGAATTCCAAGTTGTTTTTCTTCTGAAAAAGAGACTCCTCGCTGGGAGCAAATTACACCAGAATATCCTAATTCACCGTTGGGGTCACATAGTGTAAAGTTGGTTTCCAAAGAAGCTTTTTTGTGGAACACTACTGCCGAAGAAGCCATAAACGTTGGAAACATTTTGCACGATGCCATGGCACACATTAAACAGGCAAAGGATATTGAAGTAGTTATGGAAGACATGGCGCTTAGAAGTATCCTTCCAAAGACAGCTCTTTCCAAGTTAAAAGAAACCATAACTCGGATAATTACCCACCCAGAGCTCTGTCATTTGTTTGACCCGGATGGGCCGGTATTTATGGAGCGCGACATTTTAACCTCTGATGGAACATTCTTACGTCCTGATCGTCTTAATTTTCACAAAGACAAATTGGTCACGATAACCGATTATAAAACGGGAGAACAAAGTGATCAACACCTCATTCAAATCAATGGGTATGCGACTGCCTTGTTTGAAATGGGATATCAGGTTTCAGAAAAACTTTTAATCTACATTGTTGAGGGGGAGGTTTTGATAAATAAAGTATAAATTTGGGACGTTAAAATAAGAACGCCATGTACGGAAAAATTAAAGAACATCTTAGTCAGGAACTTCAGGAAATAAAAGACAACGGTTTGTTTAAAAAGGAGCGAATTATCACTTCTCCACAAGGAGCGGCCATTACCATTTCTACCGGAGAGGAAGTCATTAACTTCTGTGCAAATAATTATTTGGGTCTTTCATCTAATAAAGAAGTAATACAAGCTGCAAAAGACGCCATGGATACACACGGCTTCGGAATGTCTTCGGTACGTTTCATTTGTGGTACTCAAGATATCCATAAAGACCTTGAACAAAAAATAGCCGATTACTATCAAATGGAGGACACTATATTATATGCTGCCGCTTTTGATGCCAATGGAGGTGTTTTTGAACCACTACTTGGCCCAGAAGATGCCATTATTTCAGACTCTTTAAATCACGCTTCTATTATAGATGGTGTTCGTTTATGTAAAGCGGGCCGTTATCGCTATCAAAATAGTGACATGGCAGATTTGGAAAAACAACTCATTGCTGCCAATGAAGCGAATGCTCGTTTTAAGATCATCGTTACAGATGGCGTCTTTTCAATGGACGGTTTAGTTGCGCCATTGGATAAAATTTGCGATTTGGCCGAAAAATACGATGCCTTGGTGATGATAGATGAATGTCATGCCGCTGGATTTATTGGAGAAACAGGACGTGGTACTTTAGAAGAAAAAAATGTCATGGGTAGAATTGACATTATCACCGGGACCCTCGGAAAGGCTTTGGGGGGTGCCATGGGTGGATATACAACAGGAAAGAAAGAGATCATTGAAATGTTGCGACAACGTTCTCGTCCTTATTTATTTTCTAATTCTCTGGCTCCTGCAATTGTTGGAGCTTCTATTAAAGTTTTTGATATGCTGTCCAATGACACCGCTCTTAGAGACCGTCTCGAAAAAAATACAGCCTATTTTAAACAAGGAATGAAAGCCGCCGGTTTTGATATCATTGATGGTGATTCGGCAATCGTTCCTGTCATGCTATACAGTGCCAAACTATCTCAGACAATGGCAGATATGCTTTTGGAGGAAGGCATCTACGTTATTGGATTCTTTTATCCCGTAGTTCCTAAGGAAAAGGCCAGAATACGGGTGCAGCTTTCTGCGGCTCACACAAAAGAGCATTTGGACCAAGCCATAAGTGCCTTTGTTAAAGTAGGGAGAAAACTAGACGTAATTAGCGGCTAACATCCTATATTTAGGGAATAATTCCATTGTATTTGCAAAAATTTTAATAGATTTGCTTTTGTTAATAAAATTTAACAACTTACTTTTGCTCTATTAACACTTAAAAATTAAACAATCGAATATGAAACATCTTAACAGTTTATTAGTTGCTGCCCTCTTAATATTAGGAGTGGGGGTTGCAAATGCGCAAGACGAAAACAACCCTTGGGCAGTTGAGGTCGGTTTTAACGCCGTTGACACGTACCCCGTTGGTATTGACAACGACGGACGACTCCCAGCCGCCTCAAAAGGTGACTTGTTTGATGAGTTTTTTAATGCAAATGACCACTGGAATATATTACCAACTGTTTCTAGAATATCTGTTGGTAGATATATAGGTAGTGGTTTTACTTTCACTGCTGTAGGTACAATTAACAAATTGACCAAAGCCGGTGATACTCGTGCTGATGACTTATCTTACTTTGGTGCCGACGGTGAAATCAAGTATAGCTTCAGAGACGTCGTAGGAGGTCCCGGAGGATGGTTTGACCCTAGCCTTGGTATTGGTGGTGGTTACACTTGGGTGGACGAAGTAGGATTTGGTACTGCCAACGCACTTGCCAGTGTACGTTTCTGGTTGGGCGAAAACTTCGCAGTTAACTTCCAGTCTACATATAAGCATGCTTTTGAAGATGTTTACGGAATTAAGCACTTCCAACACTCTGCTGGTGTATTGATCAAATTTGGTGGTAAAGACACAGACGGTGACGGTATTTATGATACTGATGACGAATGTCCTGAAACTCCAGGTTTACCTGAATTTAACGGATGTCCTGACACTGACGGTGATGGTATCGAAGACAGAAACGATGCTTGTCCTAACACTCCAGGTACTGCCGAATTTAACGGTTGCCCTGATTCTGACGGTGACGGTATCGCTGATCCTCAGGATGCGTGTCCTAACACTCCAGGTCTTGCTTCTTTAAATGGATGTCCTGATGCTGACGGTGATGGTATCACTGATGCTGATGACAACTGTCCTAACGAAGCTGGCCCAAGAGCTAACAACGGATGCCCTTGGCCTGATAGAGATGGCGACGGTGTTCTTGACAAAGATGACCAATGTCCAGACGTTCCTGGTACAGTAGCAAACAATGGTTGCCCAGAAGTAACTGTTGATGTTATCAACCAATTGAACGAGTACTCTAAAACTATCTTGTTTGACCTTGGTAAATCAACTATTCGTCAAGAGTCTTATGCTGTGCTTCAAAACATTGCAGACATCATGAAAGAATATCCTAACTCTTCTTTCGTAATTGAAGGACATACTGATAGTACTGGTAGAGAATCTACAAACCAAAAGCTTTCTGATTCTAGAGCAGCTTCTGTAAGAGATTACCTTACTACTATCGGAATGAGTGGTAACAGATTATCTTCTGTTGGTTACGGTGAGTCAAGACCAATTGCCTCTAACGCTAACAAAGCAGGTAGACAACAAAACAGACGTGTTGAGATTTCTCTTAAAAAGTAAATTTCAATTCACATAATAAAATTTGCGGAAACGCCTCCAAAATTGGAGGCGTTTCTTATTTTTAGTGTATGTTAACTTTTCTTGAAGAAACAATTCTTTCCATTCAAAAAAAACATGAGAACATTGCGGATCTCACCTTAGTTCTACCCAGCAAACGGGCCGGTGGTTTTATAAAAAGTTATCTTAGAAAGCATACCATTGCAACCACATTTCTTCCTGAGATTCTAAGTATTGAAGAATTTATAGAGACCCTTTCCGATCTCACAATTATTGACCCTACCGAACTTGTTTTCAAAAGCTACGAAGCCTATTTACAAATTCCATCTATTTCAGAAAAAGATGATTTTGAAACATTCTCATCTTGGATCGTTACATTGTTAGGTGATTTTAATGAGATCGACCGGTTCTTGGTTCCGCAACAAAAGTTCTTTACCTATTTGAGCAGTATCCAAGACATGAATCACTGGTATGTGCGTGATGAAAAAACACCCTTGATTCAAAACTATTTGAGCTTCTGGAATAGTCTTCCTTCTTTTTATGAAAACCTCATAGAACTATTACTTAACGAAGGGTGTGCATACCAAGGATACGTATACCGAAAAGCGGCTGAGGATATTGAGCATTATATCGCACATAACCCCGCTAAGAAACATGTTTTTATAGGTTTTAATGCTCTAAACAAGGCCGAACAACGCATCATTCAGGAACTACTAGAGGCAGGCCATACTGATGTCTATTGGGATACAGATTCCCACTTCTACGAAGATCCAAATCATAGTGCCGCCTTATTTATAAAAAGCTATCAAAAGGATTGGAAGTACTTCGCCAATCATCCCTTGACTTTTATCGCCAATAATTACTCGGGTCAGAAAACATATCGGTTTGTAGAAGCTCAAAAACATATCGCACAGGCCAAGTACCTAGGCCAATTACTTTCGCAGTTATCTCAAGAACAATTAAATAGCACCGCCGTTGTTTTGGCCGATGAGTCGCTTCTTCATCCGGTATTAAACTCCTTGCCTCAAAATGTGCAGGGCGTTAATATTACCATGGGAGCTTCGCTTCGCATGTTTCCAGCTACCATTTTTTTTGAACAATTACTCACACTTCATCAAAATCCAACTCAGGTTCTATATTACAAAGACGTGCAAGGACTTCTCAACCATCCGTTGGCAGCCGCTCTTATTCCAAATGCACATACCATACTCGCCTATATCACTCAGCACAATATCACGCATCTCTCTTCAGAAAAACTTATTGAAATTTCAGAATCCAACGATGCACACATTTTAGAATTGCTATTTGGTCACTGGCAAAACAAAAGTAGTATTGCTATCAAAAACTGTCTTTCCATATTACTCACTGTAAAGGAAGCTATTTCTGGACCCCTAGAAAAAACGGTATTACATCAACTATATCAAGTGTTCTCTTCCTTGGCTTTTATGAGCAACTCTTACCCCCATCTAAAAACGATTAAAACCCTGCGAACCTTGTTTTCGGAGCTAATTGTTAGCACCCATCTGGATTTTGAAGGCGATGCATTCAGCGGGCTTCAAATCATGGGTGTTTTGGAAACCCGTGTGTTAGATTTCAAACATGTTATTTTGCTTTCTGTAAACGAAGGTGTACTTCCTTCCGGAAAGTCTAACACTTCGTTTATCACATACGATCTTAAACTAGAGTTTGGCCTACCTATGTTTACGGAAAAGGATGCCATTTACAGCTATCACTTTTATCGCCTATTACATCGTGCAGAACATGTTACTTTTTTATATAACAACCTAGCTGAAGGGCTTAATTCTGGAGAGAAAAGTAGATTTTTAAGGCAATTGGAAATAGAAAAGCTCCCTGCCCATTCGCATGAAAAAGTGGTGCTTTCTCCAACTGTTTCTGTTCAAAAAACACGGATGGAATCCATTTCCAAGACCAAAGAAGTCATGGAACGCCTTGCCGAAATTGCCCAAAAGGGGTTCTCGCCATCCGCATTAACCAGCTATATCCGTAATCCATTGGATTTTTACTATCAGAAAATAATAAAGGTCAATGAATTTCAGGAAGTAGAAGAAACTGTGGCGTTCAATACGTTGGGAACCATCGTCCATGATGCGCTTCAGACCTTTTATGAACCTCTTGAGAATACCTTGTTAACCGTTGAAATACTTCGGGCGATGAAACTTCGAATTGAAGAAGAAGTGACTCGGCAATTCAAGATCACCTTCAAGGGAGGCACTTTTGATCGAGGTAAAAATCTCATCATTTTTGAAGTGACCAAACGGTATATTTCCAATCTTATTGACTTGGATATTTCCGAAGTAAAAAAAGGAAATACCATTGAAATCGTACAAATAGAAACCGATTTACGCATTGATATTTCCATCCCCGAACTGGATTTTCCAGTCTATATTGGTGGAAAAGTGGACCGGGTAGATCGTTACAACGGGCAGTTGCGTATTATTGACTACAAGACAGGGCTCGTAAAACAACCCGATATTGAAATTGTAGATTGGAGTGAGATTACACAAGATTACAAATACAGCAAAGCAGTTCAAGTCTTAGCGTATGCGTTGATGATTGAAGCAAAAATGCCCGTAGAAGGTGCCGCTGCTGGAATTATCTCTTTCAAAAACCTAAATAGTGGTTTCTTAAAACTAGGTATTAAAGAAGCGCCAGGCAGTCGAAATAAAATACAGGAACTTAACAATGATATTATTGCTAATTTTACAACGGAACTCAAACGATTGATTATCGAAATATGTGACCCCAGTATTCCTTTTACTGAAAAAGAAGTATAAAATGATTTTCGAAAAAAACCATATCATCGCTACACCCAGCAAAAAGCCTATAGTGTATGATGTTTGTTTTTCTAAGACAAGCACACCAAAACCTGTGGTTATATTCTGTCATGGATACAAGGGGTTTAAAGATTGGGGCGCGTGGGATTTAGTGGCAAATGCATTTGCCGAAGCAGGTTTCTTTTTTCTGAAATTTAATTTTTCTCACAACGGAGGTACCATAGCGCAACCTATTGATTTTCCAGACCTAGAAACCTTTGCTCAAAACAATTACACCAAAGAACTCGATGATCTGGATCGCGTGATCAATCATTTGGAAACTCCAAATTCGTTTACCAAAGAAATGGATTTGAGTGCCCTTACACTGGTAGGACATAGTAGGGGTGGCGGTATTGTATTAATAAAAGCCGAAGAAGACACTCGTGTCAAAAAGGTAATTGGTTGGGCGGGAGTAAGTGACTTTAAAGCACGATTTTTAGAAGGCACCGAAGGGTTTGACCAATGGAAGAGAACAGGGATTATTCATATCGAAAACGGCCGTACCAAACAACAGATGCCTCATTATTTTCAGTTCTATACCAACTTTAAAGAACAGGAAGAGCGTCTAACTATCAGTCGCGCGGTAAAAAGCCTAAGCATTCCACACCTCATAGTACATGGTGATGAGGATCCTACGGTTACCATAACCGAGGCCAGAGCGATTCATCATTGGAACCCTAGCAGCCATTTGCACATCATCCAAGGCGGAAATCATGTTTTTGGCGTAGGACATCCTTGGGAAGAAGAAACGTTGCCAGAGGACCTCAAAAGAGCTGTCAACGCCTCCATCGACTTTATACAACAAAAGGGTTATAATTGAATTGAAAACTCGCAGAAGGTAACTTCTATGACTCCATCTCCGGTAGGATTGGCCAAGGTAAACACCGTATTGCCTTCTATTTCCTCCCCACTGCTTGGGTAATGTGTTATATTTAGTATTCCAGATTGGGAAATAAAGGAAACTGTCTGGTTACTATCTGGAATATAAACGCCCACAACTGCGTCTCCTGCCACAATCATATCATAGGTGTGCGAACCCGCTGCAATCGATTTGGGAAACTGAAGCGTTAGTATTTGTCTGGTGGTTGTATTTTGTGCCACAATTTGGATCACCTCCTCGGCTCCAAAAGAGAGTATAGTTACGGCGATCACATCAGCATTAAGCGAAATACCTTCTACATCGGCCAGAAAACTACTTTGATCCATGTCGTTCATCGGGTCGCCCATTGGCGACCCACTTTGGTCATCCTGCGAATCGCAAGCCGCAAAAGCGAGGACAATAGCTATCCACAGGGTATATGCAATTAATTTTTTCATAGGCAGTTACGCGATAGTTAAATGTAAACAAAATATCCAGTAACTACCTATTCAAAACATTTACCAATAAAGCCTGTGAGGAATCTCTAACTTGCTATTTCGGGTTTGTGCATGCTTACTACACTAAGGACGGTAGCTCCAATAATCCAGTAATAGCATGCATCTATTCCTTCAAAAGAAAGTAGAAATGGGGCCGCAACAAATACGATACCTACCATGAGGTCTACAATCAAGTGAATTTTGTACGAAATAACACGTAACAGCCCTAGGTGGTGGTCTGTTAAAATGGTTAAAATAAGTGCAGCAACTCCGGTTGCTACTGATAGTTGTAAGGCCAACTCATTGGAATCTCCCAACCCTAATAAAAACGGGAGAACGATTAAGGCAATCGCTACAGGATAATCTAAATACGCATGTATTCTTTTGGTTATAAAACGCATAATTTTAAATATTAAGTGGTTATTATTAATTCTTATAAATAAGTTCTGTTTCGATATCATTGTACGCTCTAGCGCCCACCAACAATCATTAACTTGATAGAATTCTCTCCATGTATCACCCTTTGAATGGAATACATCTTTTGATTAAATTCAATCCATTCATTGTCTCGCGGTGGGATTCGCAATGTGAGCGCTCCTATCTCTTCTTTTGTTTGACTATCAATTAAAATTGCATTCATGTATATGACTGTTTACGTAGTATTGGTGCACCAAGGCTTGATGCTTTATTATTCATCATCAAATCTAATAGTTGCTCCTTGGGTAAAGGCTACAAAAAAGGAACATAGGATTGTACTTTTTGAAAATTGACAGGTTATTACAACAAAACCACTAGCAATCATGTAATGACTTTCACATATCTTTATATCGAATTTGTCGAAACAGAGCAAATCATGTAAAACGTTGGCCATAATATGAAACAAACGATCTCTATGTTTATTCTACTTCTGACTTTGAGTTCATTTGCGCAGGAAAAAAACTGTTCAGATTTTAAAGTTGGAAAATTCACATATTCTGACCCCGATTATGCAGATTTAATTACTGTTCGAACCGATTCCCTTCAAACTGACTCATATCCTAAAATGGGTTGGGAAATGACAAGCAGCGTTGAGTGGTTAACTGATTGTAAATACGAATTGGAATATATAAAGGCTAATGACTCTAAAATGGAATCATTAATCGGAACTAAGTATGTAATTGAAATTATCGAAATCAATGGTAATGTAATATTATGTAGAACCGAGTCTGACGGAATTATTGTCGAAAAAGAAATGATTAAAACGGAAACCAAATAAGATACTATTGACCGCTTTAAATTCCATGATAAGAATTAGCTCAGGCGCCCAAATGTGGAATAAAGATAGTATTTAATCATTGTATCAATTGGGGAGGGTGGAGTAACACGTTCTTCCCAATAGTCACACACTACTGCAAATAGAAAAACCAATGGCTTCGCCATGTTCATTTTGTTCCTTCAAAAATAGAAACGCGTTTCATTTTCTCAGAAACAAAAAAACCACACTTCCGTGTGGTTTTTCTGCTTGATGTGGAGAAGATGGGAGTCGAACCCACGACCTCTTGACTGCCAGTCAAACGCTCTAGCCAGCTGAGCTACATCCCCAAAACAATCATTTACGATTGCGAAAATACTAAATTTTTTATTCTTGCCCTTTTAAAATTAACAAAGGTTTACTGGTGTGAAACTCCTTTTTCATCACAGCATTTGCTTCCCATAATTTCTTGAAGAATCCACGCTTTCTGCGCAGCACACACAAGATATCTGGATTGTTGGTTTGAAAGTGTTCCAACACCCCTTGAAAAATAGTGGCATTTTCCGTTTCTTTTAGTGTTCCAAGTCCTAAAAGCTCCTTGTCCATAGGATGCTCATCATTGGCAACATCTGGGGTTCTTACATGAAGCAAATTTACTTTTGAACTGAAAAGACCTGCAATATCCTTCAGCGGATCCAACACATTTTCCATTTCAAAATAGCCTCTTTTAAAAGCCAATAATATGGTTTCCGCTTTTCGGAATAAATAATCCTTAGGAACTACGAGAATAGGAATATCCGTCTGCTTTACGATCTTACCAGTTACATTTCCTAAATACACTTCATTCTTGATCTCAATACTCTGAGGTGATAAAATAATTAGATCAATGTCTAACTGCTTTGACACTCTGGTGATTCCTTCAAAAGGATCTCCTTTTACAGGCTTGTCTATCACTTCAACGCCCTTTGTATCTACAGCGCGTAACACTTCGTCCAATATGGCCTGGCTATCATCAATAACCAATTGATTTACTTTGGTAAGTCCAGCCACCTTCGAAAACTCTTTGTACAGATTGATGAGGTATACTTTAGCACCGCTCATGCTTGCAAAGTTTACGGCATATTTTAAGTTATTTATACCGCTGTCGACCGACCCAACGGGTACTAATATATTTTTCATAGTGAAAGTATATCTTTAATTTCGCTACAAAATTACTCTTAAATAATGATTCGACCTGCGAAACTTTCAGAAATTGACAAAATATTGACCATAACCAAGGCTTGTGGTATTGAAATGTGCGCCCAAGGTATTTTTCAATGGAACGAACACTATCCGTCAAGAGCGGCCTTCGAGACTGATGTGGCACGCAACGAACTCTATGTACTTCTCGTTGAGGAAACTATCATAGGTTGCATTGTTATTTCATCCAAAATGGATGCCGAATATGAAGTCATTAATTGGCTCACAGAAAATGCTAACAATTATTACATTCATAGGGTAGCCATCCATCCAGATCATCAAAAAAAGGGGCATGCCAGAAAGCTCATGGATTTTGCTGAAGACCGCATCAAAATGCTTCAAGGGACTTCGGTGCGCTTAGACACATTTAGCCAAAACCAACGCAATCAAACCTTCTATGAAGCTCGGGGGTATCAGCGAACAGGAACTGTTTTTTTTCCGAAGCAAAGCGAACACCCTTTTTATTGTTATGAACTGGTTTTGAATCCTTAATTTTGCACGAGCCCTATGCAAAAAACCAGTATCTCCTTTAAACGTATTCAGCAACTCGCACTTCCCGCCATAGTTGCTGGAATTGCCGAACCCATTCTTTCTAGTACAGATGCTGCTGTGGTAGGGAATATCCCAGAGTATGGTACCGAATCACTGGCCGCCGTTGGTATTGTAGGCGCCTTTTTATCTATGCTTATCTGGATCTTGGCACAAACACGTAGCGCTATTTCAGCCATTGTTTCTCAAAATTTAGGCGCTGGCAAGATCGATAACCTTCAAAACTTTCCGGCACAGGCTATTTACTTCAATATTATTTTAAGCATCATCGTTCTCACATCCACCTATTTTTTTGTCGAAGAGATTTTTTCGCTGCTCAATGCTGAAGGAATGATTCTGGATTTCAGCATAGATTATTACAATATTAGGGTCTGGGGCTTCCCGCTTACCCTCTTTACCTTCGCGGTTTTTGGTCTTTTTAGAGGGCTTCAAACCACATTCTGGCCAATGATTATCGCAACGATTGGGACTATTGTTAATATTGGATTAGACTTCGCCTTTGTCTATGGGATCAATGATTACATTCCGGCTATGGGTATTAAGGGTGCCGCATGGGCCAGTCTTATTTCTCAAGCCATCATGGCGCTCTTAGCTTTGGTATTTCTTCTGAAAAAAACAAACATCTCGCTTCGGCTTCGTTTTCCATTGCACCCCGAGGTCAACCGACTGGTGCTTATGAGTTTTAATCTCTTTATACGATCGTTAGCACTAAACATTGCGCTGCTTCTCGCTGTTCGAGAGGCAACTGCGCTTGGTAAAGAATTTATTGCTGCTCATGCCATTGCCATAAATCTATGGCTCTTCTCTGCCTTTTTTATTGACGGCTACGGTGCCGCTGGAAACATTTTAGGGGGTAAACTCTTGGGTGCCAAAGACTATAAATCGCTGTGGAAGCTCACAAAAAGGGTAAACATGTACAACTTGGGCGTTGCGCTAGTCCTAATGATTGTTGGTCTTATCTTTTACGATCCTATCGGATCTTTATTTAACAAAGACCCAATGGTGCTTGCTATTTTTCATGGAATTTTCTTTTTGGTATTGCTAAGCCAACCTCTAAATTCACTCGCCTTTACTCTGGATGCTATCTTTAAGGGTCTTGGAGAGATGGGCTTCCTCCGAAATGTCTTACTTGGTGCTACCCTATTGGGCTTTGTTCCGGCACTCTACTTTGCCAAATATCTAGACATGGGATTGTTAGGTGTCTGGATAGCGCTTCTTCTATGGATAGCCGTTAGGGCTATTGCTCTTATTATTAAATTTAGAAGAAAATACATTCCTTTGGTTAAAAGCCAGTCTGATAGTTAGTCATATCCTCCTAAATTACATGAAAGAGGCACTTGGAACCGAATAATAAATTAATCGCACCATGGGGTAATTATATCAGGCGTTTACTAAAATAGTTCATACATTGTCAAAAAAGTAGTTGATTAGAGCCTATTTACATATTCTCATTATTCTATTCTCCTGCGCGGTCCTCACTGCGCAGTCGGCTTCGCATTATGAAAACTATACGGTTAATGACGACCTTCCTAGCAATAATATTGTATGTATTTATCAGGACGATATTGGGTATTTATGGTTTCTAACCGACGCAGGCGTGTCACGTTTTAATGGATATGATTTTGAAACTATTTCTGAAGAAGACACCCCGGAAAATACTTGGAAACAACTAAAAAGCAAGCCCCCCGGACTTTATGCCAGTAGCGAAAGACGTTTTTCTGACCTTCCTATGCTGGCCAATAAGACGCATACCACGGCCTTAGTTGATACTGAAGGCTCCACCTGGATAGGCACAAAAGAAGGTGGTCTTTTTTACTTTCCACGTGTGGCTATGGCAGGAGTTCCGCGTACAAGAAGCTCCTTGTCTACCCCAAAAGTAATCTTCGAATATATTGGATTGAATAGTGAACGAACAGTATTCCCAGGAGATTCTATCGTTATCCCTTCTGAATATACCACCCTTTCTATTGGCTATGCGGCATTGCAATACACGGCCCATGGCAAAATCAGTTACAAATACAAAATTGATGGCATCCATGACGATTGGATTACCACCAAAGACAACAAAATTCAATTTACCTCCCTTCCAGATGCGGGAGACTATGTTTTTGAAGTAATGGCTGAAGGAGACAATGGGATCTGGAGCGAACCGTCTCTTTTATACATGGAGTTTTTAACTCCTTTCTACCTAACTTGGTGGTTTCGTATTGGAGTGGTTCTTATCTTCTTATCCCTGTTTTGGGCAGTGATACGAGCTTTTTATATACGAAAGCTCAAAATGCAAAACATGCAGAGTCAGCTTTCCCAATTGGAAGGAAGAGCCTTGCAATCTCAAATGAATCCGCATTTTGTCTTTAATTCCCTTAATTCTATTCAAAGTTTTATCACGACTGGGGATACTATGAATTCCGAAATTTATCTGGCAAAATTCTCCAATCTTCTTCGGAAAACACTAAATAACTCAAGTGCAAGCACTATTGCGCTTTCTAAAGAAATAGAGAATCTCGAAATGTATCTCGAACTCGAAAAAATGCGTTTTGGTGAGCGTCTCAACTACGAAATAACCATCGATGATTCGGTGGAAACAGACCTGGTAGAGGTGCCCCCTATGCTTATACAGCCCTTTGTTGAAAATGCAATTGTTCATGGGGTTTCCAGAAAAAAAGAAGGAGGTAATGTGGAGGTTTTCATTACGCATAAGGATGCAAAATCCTTGCTTTGTACGGTAATCGATAATGGTGTAGGGCGCCAATACAAGGGAAGTGCCACTCATAAATCACTAGGAACGGGCATCGTAAAAAAGCGTCTGGCCCTTATGGGAAATGATTCCAAAAAAAATGTAACCTATACCGATATAAAAAACGAGCAGGGGTACCCTGCGGGAACTAAAATAGAACTTATTATACCCATTTAATGCTAAGAGCGCTTATAATAGATGACGAATTAAATGCTGTGAAGACCATTCAGAGCTTCCTCCACAAATACGTGGAGGGCGTTAGCGTTGTAGGCATTGCCAATAGTAAGGAAGAGGCCATTGCACTTATGGCCAATACCACGTTTGACCTCGCTTTGCTTGACATTAATTTGGGAGATGGAACGGGCTTTCAGGTATTGGAAAGTGCACAAGAACCCCCTTTTGATGTCATTTTTATTACGGCTTATGATGAGCATGCCATCAAAGCATTCAAGTATTCGGCGTTGGATTATTTGCTGAAACCACTCAACCCAGAAGAATTTGTAGCGGCCATTGATAGAGTGAAAGCTCGAAAAAGTAAGGGTCAGAAAGCTCAGATAGCCTATGCCTCAAAAATGGTAAGCTCTGGGGCAGGGTCTAAAATAGTGGTGAATTCTAGCAGTGAAATCCATTTCGTGAATATTTCAGAGATTATTCGCCTAGAATCGTATAGAAACTATACAGATATTTATTTAACAAACAACCAAAAAATAACATCTACCAAAACTTTAAAGTTTTATGAGAACTTATTAATAGATTCTCCGTTTTTCAGAATACACCAAAAACATTTGGTGAATACACAATACATTAAAAAATTTCTGAAGGAAGATGGAGGCTACGTGCTGTTGTCAGATAATTCAAAATTGGAAGTTTCCCGAAGAAAAAAGGAAGACTTATTGAATAAATTATTAAATTAAAACTGCTATGAGGAGATCTTTGTTTCAAATTCTAACCTGTTTCTTGGTTATCTCACTGTTTTCCAGCGTCCAAAGTTGTCGCGAGGATAAACCTTTTGAGGTAATTGTAATAGATACGCAGGAAGAATTGGAAAACCTCCTCCTTTCGAATCAATCAGACAGATATGAGGGCGATCTTATTTTAAGTGGAAATATTACCTCTCTGCAGGCATTGAGTAGTTTGAAAAAGCTATTTGGCAAATTGGCTATTATTGATACACAAATAACCTCTTTGAACGGTTTAGAAAATCTAATTCTCGTGACAGACGATATTACCATCACATCCACTGGACCCATCCAACAAAACATTACCAATTTTTGTGCAATTCAAGGGTTGTTAGAAGGAGGGTCATTTAAAAGTCTTACCATTACAAACAACCTGTTTAACCCCTCTGTACAGGAAATCATTGACGGGGATTGTAGTCTCTAAGAATTTAGCATTGTTTGGGTTTTACCGAATTATAAGCTATCACAACCAGATTCTAAGGCAGAAGTCCCATTTAATCAATCAATCCTTTTCGCATTGTATTTTAGAATAGATTTGAGATAACCAATATAGACCCGGGTTCTACGTCCATAATGTATTGGAATATGTTAACTAAAAAAATAATGCTATGAAAAACCTTTTTACAATACTCGGATTAGCCGCCGTAGTTTTATTCAGTACAATATCATGTACCGAAGAAGATAATGTTGTTGATGACGTGCTTACTGGAGTAACCAGTGGAGCAGTGCTTAGAACTATTTCCATTATTGCCAATGAAATTCCCATTGGAGATGACACCGCTCTGTTTTCTATTGAAGTGGAAGAACAAGACAACCAAGATGGAGCGCTATTAGAAAGTGTGGATGTATATACCACATTCGCCGATGGATCTCCTGACGACGGAGACTCTTCAGCTGCCACGACATCAGAAGTGTTTCTTTTCAACATCCCAGCGAGTTCCTTTACCGCTGGCCCTTTTGGCCTTCCTAGAGCAACAATTACCATTCCTGCAACGGACCTTATTGCTGCGGTTAACTTAACCAATGATGCGTTATTTGGTGGTGATGCTTTCACGACTCGGTTGGCACTTAATTTAACCGATGGTCGCACCTTTAGTGTAGATAACGCTGGGGGTATAATTACGGGTGGTTTCTTTAATTCTCCCTTTCAGTATACAACCCCTATTGTATGCCCTGTTGATGAAACTGAGTTTATTGGAGATTATGTACTGTCAAATGTAATTCCATCTGATTTCGGAGATATTTATAAAGAAGGAAGTGTTGTAACACTAGAAGCGGGAACAACCTCTGTAGAACGAATGTTCACCGCTGTTGTGTTAGAAGATCTTGGTGTAGGGCAACCTGCTACTCCTTTAGTATTCCAAATGGTATGTAATCAAGTAGTTGTCTCTCCAGATCAAGGTACCAGCCTACAATGTGGTGGAGCGTTGTTACTAGGCCCTCCAATTGATGCGGCTCCAGGAACATATGTCACAGGAGACGACTCAACATTTAATATCGTTATTGGTTATAACGAAACAGCTGCGGCTACTTGTGCCGTTCCATTGGACGTTGAAATTTCATTGACAAGACAATAAACAACTGTATTTAACAGCATATAAAAAGGTTATCTCTGGAGATAGCCTTTTTATTTTCCGATATATGTATATGACCAAATACTTGATGCCCTTATCGCTTTTGTTTTTGTCTCTACTGAGTTGTAAAGACTCACAAACAGAAACTAAAACCGAAGGTGTATCAGTGTTACAAGAATGTATTGAAGCTCATGGAGGTCAAAAATTTAAAAAGGCCATCATCCATTTTGAAGTGGGAGACACCCATTACAAGATGAAGCATGAAGGAGATCGAAAATTTTACAAAATGACCAAATCATTTGACAATGGAGTACATGAAGTAACCTACGATCAGGGGCTAATTCAGTATTTTATTAACGATACACTCCAAGACAATGCAACATATAATAACAGAATAGTGAGTATGCGATTGGACGGTTTTTTATACACCTCTTCCATACCCCATTATTTTAACGCTAATGATGTGCTAGTCTCAAAATTGAAGGATGTTACCATTAGATCAGAAAAATATACTGTGTTGCATATCACTTTCAAAGAAATTCCAAATTTGCCAAAGAATGAATTTGTTTTATATCTAAATCGGAAGACTCATATCATAGAATACATGGCTCTTAGGTACGAGCATCTCATGTCGCAATTACAGTTTAGAAGAATGACAAATCCCCGAGAGGTGGGAGGTGTATTATTTCAAGACTTTACCCCGTTTACACCCTTAGATGAGAATGTTTTACTACTAGATTTATATAAAAAATACAACAACGCAGAACTTAACAATTTAAAACCCGTGACCTACAGTAATATTAATGTGAATTAAAATTCTCCCCATTTGAATTAACAATATTATTTGACTTTGAATGTCGAATGCTATGAAGAGTGAGAAGGTGCCCATTTTTGGGCACCTTTTTAGTTTCTTTTAATACCTTTGGAAAAATTACGTGTTTCATGGACATTCTGCGCTTTTTTAGTGGTAACGGCCTATTCTTGTTATTAGGGCTCGTTTTAATTGTGGTGGTTTTGTACAACAAATTCAAAAAAAGAAAATGAGCAATATTCGTATAACCAAGTTGTTTTCTTTTGAAACAGGCCATGCCTTATACGGCTATGACGGCAAATGTCGCAACGTCCATGGCCATAGTTACAAGCTTTCGGTCACCGTATTTGGTTCTCCCATTTCAGATACTACCCATGTAAAACACGGTATGGTGATTGATTTTAGTGACCTCAAAAAAATTGTAAAAGAGGAAATCGTGGATGTGTTTGATCACGCAACTGTTTTTAATAAAAACACCCCCCATGTAGAGTTGGCCAAAGAATTGAAAGATCGAGGCCATAATGTGCTTTTGGTAGCATATCAGCCCACCAGCGAAATGATGGTAATCGATTTTGCTGAAAAAATTAAAAAACGCCTTCCAGGCGATATTCAACTGCATTCTTTGCGATTACAAGAAACTGAAACAAGCTACGCCGAATGGTTTGCTTCTGAAAACTAACCGCTACACCCTTTTTATTATCTTTGACCTATGCAAATACCGCACGGCAAGAAAATTTACTTTTCCAGTGACAACCACCTAGGCGCTCCAACGTATGCAGATAGCTTACCTCGTGAAAAGAAATTTGTGCGCTGGTTAGATACTATTAAAGAAGATGCAGCAGCCATTTTCTTACTCGGAGACCTTTTCGATTTCTGGTTTGAATATAAAACCGTAGTCCCCAAAGGTTTTGTGCGAGTTTTGGGCAAACTAGCCGAAATTAGCGACTCTGGAATTCCTATTTATTTCTTTGTTGGCAATCACGACCTATGGATGCATGATTATTTCGAGAAAGAACTCAATATTCCTGTGTATCACGATCCCAAGGAGTTTGTATTCAACGAGAAGCAATTTTTTATTGGTCATGGAGATGGCAAAGGGCCTGGGGATAAAGGGTATAAAAGAATGAAAAAGGTATTTACAAGCCCTTTTTCCAAATGGTTATATAGATGGTTACATCCCGATTGGGGAGTGCCTATTGCTCAGCATCTTTCTGTAAAAAACAAATTAATATCAGGGGAGGACGACAAAGCCTTTTTAGGAGAAGAGAATGAATGGCTTGCGCAATACGCTCGCAGAAAACTTGAGTCTAAGCACTATGACTATTTTATATTTGGACATAGACACTTGCCAATGACCATTTCACTCAACGAACAATCCACATACTATAACTTAGGCGATTGGATCACACAGTATAACTATGGTGTTTTTGATGGCACCACATTTGAGCTCAAAAAATTTGAATAAGAGCCTATTTTAGTGATTCTATCCTTACTGAAATGTAATTAGCGGGTGTACGTCTAATTATCTATATTCAAACCAACTAACAACCATGCGCATCATTTTATGGTCTATCCTATCCCTATTTTTGTTTTCTTGTAGGCCCTATAAATCCAGCATCACAAAACCAAACCAAATGACTTATCAAAATTTCCGTGAAAGCCAGCAAAGTTTCACTTCCAGTCAGGGAGTTATTAAATATCTGGATCAAGGACAGGGAGATGTTATTCTTCTACTGCATGGTGTTCCAACCTCAGGATGGCTATATCGAAAAATGATAGATGGCCTGGTACAAGCGGGACATCGTGTTATTGTTCCAGATATGCTAGGGTTTGGAAGCAGTGATTCTCCTAAAGGATATGAAATCTATTCTGAAGAAATGCACGGGTCTCGACTTCTGGAGCTTATGGATGCTCTCCAAATTGAAACATGGACCCACGTAATGCATGACGCCGGAGGTTTATGGACATGGGAAATGTTAGAGCAACAACCGCATAGGGTTAAAAATCTGGTTATTTTAAACACCATTATCTATGAAGAAGGATTCAATCCTCCCATTCGATTTGAGCCTGGGTTTATGGCTCGAACCGTCATGTGGAGTTACCGCAACGGAATTACAACCAACATGATGCTCAAGGGTCTTTTCTCTTCAGGATTATCCGAAAACACCCTCAATAAACAGGATGTGGAAGGCTATAAAACTCCCATGTTAGAAGGCAAAACAAAAGCCATGTATTATTTTTTCACTCAAACCTGTAATACATTGCCAAATTATAAGGAAATGATCCAAAAGATCGATGTGCCTACTTTAGTGATTTGGGGAGCCTCCGATTCATTTTTAAAATGGGGGCCACAAAAAGAAGCCGTTATGCAAGACCTCAACATTCAGGAGAAAAACATTCATATTATTGAGGCCAAACATTTTATTCAGGAAGAAAAACCTTCAGAAATCAACGCCTTCATTATTGATTTCCTTAACTAAGAAAGATTATCCCTTAATGTCTTTCAATTTGAGCTGAAGGCTAACCGTACCCTGCCATTCATTTTCATCAATTTCATAGGCAATCTTACATCGGATTCTTCCTTTAATCAACTCATTTTTATCACCCAGCCCAAATCCAATAGCTGCAATTTTAGCTCCCTCGCCCTGTTGAAATGTAGCCTTTAGATGTTTTCCTTCGTCTCCAACGCATTTGCTCCAACCAGTGTCCTTGACATTTTGGGACATAAAGACCGGAGCCATATTTCCAGGGCCAAAAGGAGCAAATTGTTTGAGTATGCGATGGAATTTTGGAGTAATGTGGGCCATCTCTATTTCGGTGGCAATTGCTATTTCAGGAGTGAGTAATTTAGGGTCAATAGTTGCTGAAACCACGGTTTCAAATTGTGCTTTAAAGCCTTCATATTGGTCTTCAGAAAGGGTTAATCCTGCCGCGTATTTGTGGCCGCCAAATTGCTCTATGTATTCAGCACAGCCTTCCAAAGCATTATAAACATCAAATCCTTTTACAGATCGTGCTGAAGCCGCTAGCATATCGCCGCTCTTTGTAAATACCAAAGTCGGCCTGTAATAGGTATTGGTGAGTCGGGAAGCAACAATACCAATCACTCCTTTATGCCAATGTTCCTTATACACCACCGTTGTTATTCGTTCCTCTTCTTTATTCTCAATAATCTGCTCAAGCGCCTCTTGGGTAATTTGTTTGTCTGCCTCTTTTCGATTCGTATTGAAAATTTCTATCTCCTCGGCAAAGGTTAGGGCCTTTACGCTATCGGTTTCTGTAAGCAAGGTTACTGCGTGATTTCCATGTTTCATACGTCCGGCTGCATTGATGCGGGGGGCGATGATAAATACCACATCAGTAATGGTTAACTTTTTCTTCTGAACATGCTTCAATATCGCCCTAAAACCTACTCTAGGATTGGAGTTAATCACTTTTAATCCATAATAGGCTAAGATTCGGTTTTCTCCCGTAATAGGCACAATATCTGCACCGATGGCAGTTGCAACCAAATCCAGATATAGCAAAAGATCCGTAATCTCAAGCCCTTGTTTTTGCCCCAAAGCTTGTACCAGTTTAAACCCAACTCCACAACCACAAAGTTCTTTGAATGGGTAGTTACAGTCTTCTCTTTTAGGATCTAGGACAGCGACGGCCTTCGGAATTTCAGGCCCCGGACGGTGATGGTCACAAATAATAAAATCGATGCCCCGCTCTGTGGCATATTGCACCTTGTCAATAGCCTTAATACCACAGTCTAGCGCAATAATAAGTGAAAAATCATTATCGGCAGCAAACTCAATCCCTTTGAACGAAATTCCGTACCCTTCACCATACCTATCTGGAATATAGGTTGCCACGTTTGGGTAATAAGTATTTAAAAAAGAGCTCAAAAGAGCCACACTCGTAGTGCCATCAACATCATAATCGCCATAGACAAGTATGTTTTCTTTGTTGGAAATGGCCTGTTCTATGCGATTCACGGCTTCCGTCATGTCTGTCATTAGGTACGGATCGTGAAGGTCTTGCAATTGAGGCCTAAAGAATTTCTCTGCTTTTTCGAAAGTATCAATGTCTCGTTGCACCAAAAGGGAAGCAATCACATGATCCACCCCCAGAGCATTGGCAAGATGTTCGACTTTCTGGCGGGAAGGTCTAGGTTGTATGGTCCAGCGCATGATGTAAACTGAATTGTAAAAGTACAAATTTATTAGCACAAAATTTCGTATATTTACTGCTTCACCCCCCCCTATTCCTAATAACCCATAGCACGTCTATGGATGTTTTCTTTGGAGTTTATTTTTCACTCCTTAGAAGCGTATTTGAACGGTTTGTTCTCATTTATACAATGGGTGTTCCCTTTTATGGATTCACTCTTGTGCTATAGATGGAACATTCTTAACTATGTAAAAAAATTAAAAACTATTCATATGAAAAAGATTATTACTCCCTTAAAAACTACACTGGTGCTTTTGGCGCTTAGTTGTAGTATTCAATTGAGCCATGGCCAGGATTTTACACAGGTGACCAAAGTGGTTGAGTCTCCACAAGATGTCAATAATTTCTTCGGAAGTGTTGTCGAAATTTATGGAAACCGAGCCGTTGTAGGAGTTCCACGCGAAGAAGAGGATCTGGCCGGTGGTGATTCGCAAATTTTTGCAGGAGCCATATACGTGTATGAGCGTAATGGTGATGGAAGTTGGTCTGAAGTCCAAAAAATTGTGGCCTCAGACAGAGAGTCAAATGACAACTTTGGTGTAGCCGTTGCCATGGACGAAAATCAAATCCTGGTAGGTGCTTCGGGAAAAAAACTCAATGGTGATTTTCTGGTGGGCGCCATGTACGTTTTTGAGCGTAATGGAGGTGGTGTCTGGACTGAAGTCCAAAAAATTGTAACCTCCGATGCGCAAAACAGAGACTTTTTTGGTGGAAGCATCGCCCTCGATGGAGATCAGGCCATTGTGAGTGCTCAGGGAGACCAACGTGCCATATCAAGCGCGGGTATGGTGTATGTGTTTGAACGCAATAATAGTGGTGTCTGGAATGAGACGCAAACAATTGTAGCCTCAGATGCCGCTCAGGATGATCTCTTTGGGCTGGCCCTTTCTCTTTCTAACAACTATGCCGTGGTGGGTGCTTATCTAGAAGATGATGATGTTTCGGGTGGAAACCCCCTAGACCTTGCTGGATCTGCTTATATTTTAGAACGGGATGGTAGTGGAACATGGAGTGAAGTTCAAAAAATTGTTCCCGCTGATAGAGCCCAGGATGATCGATTCGGGTTCTCAGTTTCACTTTCCGGAAATCAGGCCTTTATTTCTAGTATTTGGGAATCCGAAGATGGCAATGGGAACAATACTGTTGACTTTGCCGGATCCGTATACGTTTTTGAACGCGATGGGGGAGGCGTTTGGAACGAAACGCAAAAAATAATAACCGATGACAGGGCCGAAGGTGATTTGTTTGGATGGGATTTAGTCGTGCAAGGGGATTATCTTTTGGTAAGTTCTGAGGGCAACGACACGGATGCCAATGGAGGAAATTTTGCTAATGGGGCTGGCGCTATCTATTTGTTTGAACGTTCCGGCAGTACTTGGAATCAACTCCAAAAAATTGTGGCTTCAGACAGAGGTACTAATGATTCATTTGGAGAGGTTATAGCTTTATCAGGAAACTACTTACTTGCAGGAGCTCCTGGTGACGAGCAGGACGCCAATGGTAACGGAAATGTACAAAACTCAGGGTCTGCGTACTTTTTACAAGGCACTCTTCTAGGAATAGACGATGTTGCTTTTGACTCCCAACTGAACGTGTATCCAAACCCAACTAAGGGTACAGTTACCTTAGATATGGGCGTTACTTTAGAAGAGGTTAATATCGATATCTACAATCTTCTTGGCACCAAAGTGTTCTCCACAAACGCTAAAGATCGCGAGAGAGTAGTTATGCATTTAGAAGCCTTAAGTGCTGGAGTCTATCTCATTCAAGTGCAAAGTGCAGGCGTACAAAAAGTAATAAAGCTTATTAAACAGTAAAAAGCTCCCCCGTTTATTTCGATAGAAGGCTCCCTGAAATTTTAATTTTATGGGAGCTTTTTTAAAAGGAATGCAGCATATTACTTCTTTAATTTTCAATGTGTTTTTGAATTTTACACGAAGTAATTTGTATTTTCGATGTCCTAAAACAAATCTAGATGCCTTTAGTACAACCCTTATCTCCAGACCACGACCAGGAAACCCAAGAACTGGCTGCTTTTTTTAATGAAACCCTTGGTTTTTGCCCAAATAGTGTGCTAACCATGCAACATAGGCCTGCTATTAGCAAGGCATTTATAAACCTGAATAAAGCCGTTATGGCTAATGAAGGGCGTGTGACATCTGCCCTCAAGCGTATGATTGCTTGGGTGAGTAGTAATGCTACGGGATGTCGTTACTGTCAGGCGCATGCCATACGTGCCGCCGAGCGCTATGGTGCAGAGCAGGAACAATTGGACAATATCTGGGAGTATAGAACCCATCCCGCTTTTTCGGAGGCAGAACGAGCGGCTTTAGATTTTTCCCTTGTGGCGTCTCAAGTTCCTAATGGAGTAGGCGAAGAAATCAAACAACGCCTACATGCGCATTGGACGGAAGGAGAAATAGTAGAAATGCTAGGTGTAATTTCGCTTTTTGGATACCTCAATCGTTGGAATGACTCTATGGGAACTTCCATTGAAGATGGTGCTGTAGAAAGTGGTGATCAGTATCTAGGGAAACATGGCTGGAATAAAGGCAAGCATATATAAAAGGAATTAAATTGACGCAATATGTATAAAATACTTCTTTTAATAGTGCTTTTCGCGACAACCTCTTGTGATTATTTTGTTCGCAATTCGGATGAGGTGCAAGCGCTTCATAAAAGAACTATTACCTATGATGATTTCCGTATTGAAACGGATAATTTAGGGAATAGCGTCTATTTAGATACACTCGATCAACGTCTCACGGGACATTATACAGTTACCTATCAAAACAGTATTACCGAAGAGATTCAGTTAAAAAATGGTCTTATTGATGGCTTCCATAAAAACTTTACAAATGGTATAGATGTATCTTCTGAAATTAATTATGAAGAAGGCGCCAAACATGGATCTTCTCTCCGGTATTACCCTGATGGCACCTTACTTATGGAAGGAATGTACAAGCATGGTGTATTGCAAGGCGATGAAGTTAGTTATGATGAAAATGGTGATATCGCGGCCAAGCGTACTTTTGCAGACAACATTCAATACCAGCATTACTACCAAAATAACAAAATAGCGGGCAGTGAATTTAAAAAGAACATCCGCGGAACGGTCTACGATCTTATAGTGACCTATGATAACTTTGAAAATATGCAGATGGTCTTAGGTCGTATTGGTGATACTGAAGATCCTGTTTTCTATGTTTTTGACACTAATTTTAATCTAATTGAAGCGGTCAATGTAGAGCAAGATCCCGTTAAGGCAACTCAATACCTACAAGCATTGGGCGGGATTCAATAAATCGATTTCATTCTTTTTCTTAGCTTCGGAAGCACCTCGGTATCAAACCAAGGATTCTTGGTAAGCCAAAACCTATTTCTGGGTGAAGGGTGTGGCAACACAAAATATTTCGGTAAATATTCTTTATAATTTCGAACGGTTTCAGTCAATGTTTTTTGAGCGGCTTCCTGTAGGTAGTACTTTTGAGAGTACATCCCTATTAAGATCACTAATTCAATATTTGGCATGTGCGAAAGCAGCGCTTCATGCCATTGCGGAGCGCATTCGGGTCTTGGTGGCAAATCGCCACTCTTTCCTTTCCCGGGATAACAAAAACCCATAGGGACAATGGCAATTTTGGTAGTATCGTAAAATTCTTCTTTGGAAACCTCTAACCATTTACGAAGCTGGTTTCCGCTGGCATCATCCCAAGGAATTCCAGACTGATGCACCTTAGTGCCGGGTGCTTGGCCAATAATGACCACTTTGGCGTCTGGATGTCCCGTGGCAATTGGCCTGGGACCTAGCGGTAAGTGTTCTTTGCATATTTCACATGCTCGAATATTGGCAAGTAGTTGCTTCATTCTTTATATCCTGTTACTACGATCACGAGTTCTCCTTTTGGCGGTTTGGCTTCGTAATGGGCTAACACTTCTTTGGCCGTCCCCCGTATGGTTTCTTCATGAAGTTTTGTAAGCTCCCTAGATACTGAAAGTAATCTGTCCTCCCCGAAAACTTCGGCAAATTGTGACAGTGTTTTTAGCAGTTTATGGGGTGATTCATAAAAAATCATGGTCCGTGATTCGTTGGTCAATGCTTTTAGACGTGTTTGTCGTCCTTTTTTTACAGGGAGAAATCCTTCGAAAACAAATCGATCGTTTGGAAAACCACTATTCACTAAGGCTGGTACAAAAGCTGTGGCTCCGGGCAGACAATCTACTTCCAGCCCCGCCTCTACACAAGCACGCGTAAGTAAAAATCCCGGATCACTTATGGCAGGAGTTCCTGCGTCGCTAATAAGTGCTACTGTATCGCCTCCTTGTATGCGTTGTACAATCCCTGCAACCGTTTTATGCTCATTGTGCATATGATGGGAATGCATCGGGGTTCCAATATCAAAATGTTTTAATAGTTTTCCACTGGTTCGGGTATCTTCGGCTAAGATAAGATCTGCCTGTTGCAAGACCTCTATAGCTCGAAGAGTCATGTCCTTTAGATTACCGATAGGAGTTGGAACAAGATATAATTTTCCCATAGTTGCTTATCCTCGAACCGCTTTTCCGAAGAAATAGGAGATCAACAAAAAGACCATTGCAGCCAAAGTAAAAGTCACGCTGTCTCCTGCGAAATGATGTGCAAAAAACGCCAGTGTTATGTCAAAGAAAATCCCTGCGTATGCCCATTCAGTTAACCATTGACTTTTTCTCCATAGTATCATGATAACTCCCAAAACTTTGGCAATGGCTAGCGGAATTACCAGATAGGCCGGATAGTTGAATCGTTCGAAAAAACCTTGCACCATTTCTGGATCTCTAAAATACATTTGTGCAGAATACAACATAACGCCACAGATAGCCAAGGTGGCTATCCAATAAATAATTTTCTGAATGTTCATGGTTGGTTTGGTTTGTTTAATTAAAGCTTTTCTCCACGATGTTCATAAATCGTTCGGTGAACTCATCTTTATGAAGCCAGTAGTTATAGCTTGGTTTAACCTTTCCCTTAATAAAGGTTTCGGCCTCGTCAAAATTAGGCATGGTGCTTATTTGAGACAACACTCGGGTATAATCTTCAGATTTTCCGTCAAAGAGGTGCTTAATAAAGGCCAGCCTATCATTTAATCCAATATTAAGTCCCTGTCCAGTATTGAGTTTGTCGTTAAGAGATTTTGGTTTCTTTTCCTCAACGGGTACCTGAGTCACGGTTTCAATGATATGAGGTATGGTTTCGGTTTTAATCTCTATTTCCTGATCTTTTCGTTCAAAAACAGGTGTCTCTTGATAATTGGAGGCGAACTCTTCTAAATCGTTCTTCATATAGATGTTCTGCGGAAGTACTTCTTCAAGCATTTCGTCAACTTGCTGAGTTTCTTCCGGCATTTGAGCCACAATATCTTTGATCTTTTCCATTAAAGGTTCCACCAAGTCCTCTTTATGTTTTGGTTGTGGAACAGGTTCTGGTTCTTTAAACCACGTTTGTTCCCTGTATGACTTGGAATCCAAGGAATCTCTTTTGGCTTCAGCCGTTTGAGCACCTTCAATCTGAGACTCCAAATATTCCAGCACCACCAATTGTTCATACAACTCCTTCACGGACTTCTTCAGGGATAAAACATCCAAATGATCCTCATGCAAAAGGAGCTTGCTGGCTAGTGCTTTAATTTGACCCTCTACTTTCTTCTTCATAACTTTTAAAATTAATCTAGTGTTCTATTTTTTTGTTTTTATAAATTTACGCAACCTTTATGTAAACGTCAACTATATTTGTTTTCGTCTAATTTCAAAATATGTTTCTCGAAAATACAGTAAATCAAAAGGAGCAATTCGGGTGGATCGAAGTCATCTGTGGCTCAATGTTTTCGGGGAAAACAGAGGAATTAATACGTCGATTAAAACGTGCAAAATTCGCGCGACAAAAAGTTGAAATTTTTAAGCCCACCATCGACACTCGATACGACGATGATAAGGTAATCTCTCATGACAGCAATGAAATTAGGTCTACACCGGTTCCCGCGGCCGCAAATATTCCCATGTTGGCAGACGATTGTGATGTTATTGGTATTGATGAAGCGCAGTTTTTTGATGACGAGATTGTAAAGGTGTGTAATGACCTTGCCAATCGCGGAATTCGTGTTATTGTCGCTGGCTTGGATATGGATTATAAAGGAAACCCCTTTGGCCCAATGCCCGCTTTAATGGCTACCGCCGAATATGTTACTAAGGTGCATGCCGTATGTACCCGTACAGGAAACCTCGCTCATTACAGCTACCGAAAGGCGCAAAGTGATGACCTGGTCTTACTTGGTGAAACTGAAGAATATGAACCCTTGAGTCGTGCCGCATACTACAAAGCCATGCTTCGTGAAAAGGTGAGTAAAATTGATGTTAACGACCCCGAACAACTTTCCTCAAAAAAGCAGGCGTAGCAATGCAAAATATCTCTGAGACTGTACTGGAAATAGACCTCAATGCACTGGGAAACAACTACCGATATCTTCGTTCAAAATTAAATCCAGATACCAAAATCCTCGGTGTGGTTAAAGCTTTTGGTTATGGAAGCAGTGCTGTGGCCGTGGCTAAAGAGCTCGCCAACTTGGGTGCTGATTATCTGGCTGTAGCCTACGCCTCGGAAGGAATTATTTTACGCGATGGAGGTGTAAACATGCCTATTTTAGTGCTTCATTCGCTTCCACATAATTTTGAAAGCATTGTACATAGGTGTCTTGAGCCCAACATTTATTCCAAAAAGATTCTTCTTGAGTTTATTGATTATGCGGAGGAACATGCTTTGGAAAACTACCCAATTCATTTAAAATTTAATACCGGATTAAATAGATTGGGATTTTCAGAAGAAGACATTCCCTATATCCTAGAGGCGCTTTCTAAAACCAAAAGTGTTACCGTCAAATCTGCCTTATCGCACTTAGCGGCCAGCGAAGATCATGCAGAACGAGCATTTACACTGCAACAAATTGATGCGTTCAAACGTATTTCTAAAGCCCTTATCACTGGTTTAGGATATCAACCCATCCTGCACACGGTTAATACGTCTGGCATCCTCAATTATCCCGAAGCCCATTTGGATATGGTGAGAACTGGTATTGGTTTGTATGGTTTTGGCAACGATCCTGTTCAAAATAAGTTTCTACAGCCCATTCTTACACTAAAAACCATTATTTCCCAAATCCATGAAATTGCTGCAGGCGAGACCATTGGATACAATAGAGCATATACAACGCCTTCTCCCGTTAGAACGGCTACACTTCCTATTGGGCATGCCGACGGAATAAGCAGAGCTTTAGGAAATGGCGTGGGCTGGGTTACTATCTTCGGAAAAAAAGCCCCTATTATTGGTAATGTCTGTATGGACATGATTATGGTTGATGTTTCTGAAATTTCTTGTAATGAAGGCGACGAAGTGCTTATTTTTGGGAATGATCCCACGGCCGAAACACTTTCAGAAGCAATAAATTCTATCCCTTATGAACTGCTTACAGCCTTATCACAACGGATAAAACGTGTTGTTTGTAGGAAATAAAGTTATTTCCTTTTGTACTATATTTGTTATAGTTCCCCTCAAATTAAAACGTAACATCATGATTGAATCCTCTCCCGACACGCCTGTTTATAATGATCGTATCCAATTGCCATTCTCTTTTGACGCTGCAAAGATGCATCAAGAGGTTATGGCCCTAGATCTTGATAATTTTATACATTATAATGTGATACCGTTGCGATCCCCCGCCCATCTAGTGGACACTTCGCTTCCTTATCCTCCTCCTGCAGATGACTATGCCGATGGCTCTTGGACCGATTGGTTGGATGCACCTCAACTTAAACAATCTCCCTATTTAAATGAGGTCGTCGAAACCTTTAAAAAACACACGAAGGTGACCTTGGTCAGGTTACTTCGCTTGGCACCAGAAGGCGTGGTTGATGAACATACCGATCCAACATTGGGCTTAGAAATAGAACGCTCCGTTATTCGTCTTACCATTCCCATTCTCACCAACGATGCTGTAGAATTCTATCTCAACAATGAGATTGTCCCTATGAAGCCCGGTGAATGTTGGTACTTACGACTTACCGATCTACATCGTATTGTAAACTCTGGAGACACTGAGAGGATTAATATGTCTATTGATATGATTCCCAATGAGTGGGTGTTATCCATACTTACCAATAAATAGGTTTCATTTATTCTTTGAGAATTTTTCCAAAGCCGTTTCAAGTAGGGTGCTATTCATCGAAAACACCAAGGATTTGACTAAAAACTTTGTTAAAACAAGCCCTTTTCGTTAATTTCGAGCTTATTAACTTTATAATCCAACCATTATGTTTAAAGAATTCAAAAATTTCATCATGACCGGTAATGTCATTGATTTGGCTGTTGCCGTGCTTTTGGCAGGTGCCATGGGTCTAGTGATTAGCGGTTTTGTTGGTGATGTTATGATGCCAATTATAGGGCATTTTGCCGGAGGTGTCGATTTTGCTGAAATGAAAATTATATTAACCGAAGCTGTAGTGGCTGCAGACGGAACAGTTGAAACTCCTGAAAACGCCATTCTTTATGGTAAGTGGATCAATACTATTATTAACTTAATTATTGTAGGCTTAGTATTGTTTATGATTGTCAAGGCTTATAACAAAACAAAGAAGCCTGTAGAAGAAGCGCCAGCCGCGCCTGCAGGACCTACTCAAGAGGAGTTACTTACTGAGATAAGAGACCTTTTGAAAAAATAAGAACGTACGTAGCAACCGCTATACTACATATTCTAACTAAACCCTTCCTTGTTTATGCAAGGAAGGGTCTTTTTTTGCATTTTATTCAGAAAAAATAGCATCATATCCACTATTTTTGACCCTTAAAATGAGCCCACAATGAAAATAGCCTTAGTTGGTGCCACTGGAATGGTTGGTGGTGTTATGTTAAAAGTACTGAACGAACGAAATTTTCCTATTTCTCAACTACTGCCTGTGGCCTCTGAAAGATCCATTGGGAAAGAGGTTGAGTTTAACGGAAAAGCCTATAAAATTATCGGAATGCAAGACGCCATAGACGCGCGTCCTAATATTGCTATTTTCTCTGCAGGGGGGGATACTTCATTGGCATGGGCTCCAAAATTTGCTGAGGTAGGCACAACGGTTATTGACAATTCTTCCGCCTGGCGCATGGATCCAGATAAAAAACTGGTGGTTCCTGAAATAAACGCTCACCAACTTACATCTAGCGATAAAATTATTGCCAATCCCAATTGCTCCACCATTCAAATGGTAATGGCATTGGCTCCATTACATAAAAAATACACTATGAAACGGGTGGTTGTTTCTACTTATCAATCGGTTTCGGGAACGGGTATAAAAGCGGTTCGACAACTTGAAAATGAGATTGCAGGAACACCTGGAGAAATGGCCTATCCATATCCCATTCATAGAAATGCCTTGCCCCACTGTGATGTTTTTGAAGACAACGGATATACCAAGGAAGAAATGAAGCTCGCCCGAGAACCGCAAAAAATATTAGACGATCGCACTTTTTCTGTGACAGCCACCGCAGTTCGAATTCCAACAGCGGGAGGACATAGCGAAGCGGTCAATATTGAGTTTCGGGAAGATTTCGATCTAGCTACGGTGCGAAAGATATTACACGAGACTTCGGGGATTACAGTTCAGGATAATCCAGATACCAATACATATCCTATGCCCATCTATGCGCATGATAAGGATGAGGTATTTGTTGGACGCATACGAAGGGATGAAACACAACCAAATACTCTTAACATGTGGATTGTAAGTGATAACCTTAGAAAGGGAGCTGCAACAAATGCCGTTCAAATTGCAGAATATCTCGTAGCTCATCAATTGGTATAAGCCCTTTTCGTTTCTGTAAGTCTTTGAGTATCTTGGCGTCTAAACCGCCATAACAACTCAAAAAAGACATACATGAAAATCTTTCACATTATTTTACGTACCGGACTTGGACTAATGTTATTGCTTTTTGGACTTAATAAGTTCATCTGGTTTTTACAAGATTTTGATTTTTCGGGCTTTCCAATTGCCGAGCATCTTTTTGACACCCTTCGGTATTCTACACATGAAGAATCTGCAGGAAATGGCTATATTATGAATTTAGTGGGTCTTACTGAAGTTATTGTTGGATTACTCCTTGTAATTAAGAAATGGGTCCCTTTTGCTTTGGTCATGCTTGTTCCTATCTCTGTAAATGTAGTTGCCTTTCACGCATTTGTTAACCTTCCTAATATTGGCCCTGCTTTGATGGTAGCCGTTGTAAATGCCTATTTAATCTACAAATATTGGGATTCTTACCGTCCCTTGTTTAAATAATAATACTCATAGTTTAGAGTCAAGTTGTCTTATGACTTACTAAAACCCACGACATTTTTCTTGGGTTTTTTTGTATATAAATGTTCCAAAAGGGACTATTAAAGAGGTTTATTCTAATTATTGGAAGCACATTCTTGCCGCTCATTTATAGGCAATTGAAGATTTTTTTTAACTTTAGGGGCATTTTACATTGCCCTTAATAAAAAGTAACCCCCTTTAGAATGAAAATTCATGCGTAAAAATTACCTACTCTTAGGAGCATCAGCCTTCTTTTTGATCCTATTAAGTTCCTGTAAATCTGATGACAATAGTTACACCCCTTTGGCTATTGAAACTTCCCCAGATGTTGCTCAGGTTTTTCAAAATATTTCGCTAGAAGTTGATGTTTTAGCAAACGATACAAATGTTCCATCCAATGGAACCTTAACTGTTAGTACTCCACAAACCGGTTCGGTGACAGTTTTAGACCCAAACAATACACCGGGAAACCCTGCAGATGATATTGTACAATATACCCCCGACAACACTTTTTTGGGGCAAGACACTTTTCAATATACCATTTGTGAAGGCGGTACTAGTAATTGTGCTACCGAAACAGTCACAATGACTGTTCTTCAAGCCTCTCCTGTAAATTTCAATATTGACGAAATTCCATATCCTGTGTTGTCTGATTATAATTTCTTCGATGGCCCTATGGCTAATCAAGATCCTGTTTATGGTGTTTTACCCTACAAACCTATCAATAAATTATTTTCAGATTATGCCTTAAAAAAGAGGTTTATTTGGATGCCTATGGGCGTAACTTCGACCTATACGGAAGATTTCGAAGTCATAAGTTCACCTAACAGTACCGTTTTGGTAAAAACTTTTTATTACGATAATGTACAACCCGGTAATAATACTCAGATCATTGAAACACGACTAATGATCAAAAAAGATGGTGTATGGATCTTTGCTAATTACCTTTGGAATGAAGACCAGACCGAAGCCGTTTTGGATGCATCTGGAAATGGAGGTTTCGTTGAAGTTGAATGGATACAAGATGGAGAAACAAAAAATGTAAACTATAGAATTCCTGCACAAAGTGAATGTTATACCTGCCATAAGAACAGTGCAGAAAATATCCCTCTTGGTCTGAAGCCTCAGAACTTAAATTCGGACTATGCCTATCCTGAAGGGACCATGAATCAACTTCAAAAATTTAGAGAAATGGGATACCTTAACTCGGTGCCCGGTTCCATTGTAACGGTGCCTGATTGGACGGACACTTCCTTATCTTTAAGAGAACGTGTTAGAGGCTATGTAGATATTAATTGTTCAGGATGTCATTCAGAAGGAGGTCACTGTGATTATAGATTCTTACGCTTCTCTTATTTTGAAAGTGATAACAATCGTAACATAGGAATATGTGAGACTCCTGATACACCCGTTCCTGGATTTGATAAAATAATTGACCGTGGTAATCTTGATAATTCAGTACTTCATTTCAGGTTAGCCACTACAGAAGAACAATACAGAATGCCTTTACTTGGACGACGACTTGTTCATGAAGAAGGCCTTGATCTAATTGAAGAATGGATAAACTCAATGTCCGAACCTTGTAACTAAAATAATTAGCAAACTATCTAAATTAAACTATTATGAAAAAAATTATGCTATTTGCGATGTCATGTATGTGTTTTGCTTTTGCGAACGCGCAAGACTCGGAGATTACCTCTACCAATTCTGATAATTGGTCTGGAGGATTATCCTTTTCAACAACCAACTTTTCTACTAGCGGGACACATAGAGCCGTGGTAGATATGAATGGAGATCACTTGGATGATATTGTCTCAGTAACCCCAACCAATATTAACATTTTCTACCAGCAACCTGGTGGAACCTTTACTGAAACAAACATTACAACCACCACAGCAGACAATAGTGCTTCGTGGAGTTTAGCAGCGGGAGATTATGATGGTAACGGTTATACAGACTTACTTTATGGCGGAGGAAGCGGTGTTACTTTTATGCGAGCAAATTCTGATGGAACTGGATATACCGAAGTTTCAGGACCTGAATTTGTGTTTTCTCAGCGGTCTAATTTTATAGATATCAATAACGATGGACATTTGGATGCCTTTGTTTGTCATGATGTTGAACCAAATGTGTACTACATTAATGACGGATCTGGAAACTTGAGCTTTATTCAAGGTGGTATTGGAGATTACCCATCTGGAGGAAATTATGGATCTGTATGGATCGATTATGACAATGACCGAGACATGGACATGTTTATTGCCAAGTGTGGCGGTGAGGTAGCAAGAAGAACCAATCAAATGCATAGAAACAATGGGGATGGAACATTCACAGAAGTGGGAACCGATGTTGGTTTAGATGACCCAATGCAAACATGGTCTTCTGCTTGGGGAGATTATGATAACGATGGTGATATGGACGTTTTTGTAGGCGCAAGTACGGGAACACATAAGTTAATGAGAAATAATGGAGATGGTACCTTTACAGATGTAACAGCAGCTTCAAACGTTGACACACTATCTGCCACGGGTATTGAAAATGCAACCCATGATTTTGATAACGACGGAAACCTTGATATTGTATCTAACGGAAATATCCTTATGGGGAACGGAGACCTGACATTTACCACTTTCTATAACAACATCGTCCCTGGAGACAATGGCTCTTTTGGAGACCTAACAGGAGATGGTTACATAGATTTATTCTCGGCGGGTGTACTTTATGAAAACGCTGGTGGCCCTAACAACTGGATTACAATCAATACAGTGGGAACTGACAGTAACATAGATGGAATTGGAGCCAGAGTTGAATTAGAAACAGCTTCAGGTGTTCAAATTAGAGATGTACGAAGCGGTGAAGGATTCAGATTCATGAGTTCATTAAACACACGCTTTGGTATTGGAACAGATACTGCTATTGAAAAAGTTACCGTATACTGGCCTTCAGGAATTATTGACGAATTGATTAATCCAAACATCAATGAAGCCGTTACTATTGTAGAAGGAACACTTTTAGGATTGGAAGACACGCTTACAACGGATTTGATTCTATATCCTAATCCAACATCAGATATTCTTAACCTAAGCCTTACCAACGGTTTTGAAAACACAGTATACACTGTTTTTGATGCTACCGGAAAACGTGTTTTGAATGCCAAATTGCAAGGAAACTCTTTGGATGTATCTTCATTACAAGTAGGAAATTACATCTTACGTATCCTTCAGGATGGAACTATTAAGACTCAGCGATTTATTAAGAAATAACGCTTTTAGAAATATATTTGAAGTAAGGCCTTGCAAATGCAAGGCCTTACTTTTGCTTCAAGAAAATGTAATCCACTGATTATAAATTAAATATCATCAGCGCTTTTTCATATCTTTAAAATTCCAACACTAATCACTCTTTTATGAATTCTACTTTCACCAAAGTTTTACGCGTGATCCTTGCTCTAGGATTACTGGCCTTTGGCCTAAACAAGTTCGTTAATTTTATGACCCTTCCCGAACTTCCCGAACAAGCAGCTAATTTCATGGCATCCCTTTCGGCAACAGGATATGTTTTACCTATTGTAGCAGGTCTTGAGATTTTTATTGGTTTACTGTTGTTGTTTAATAAGTGGACCCCATTTGCGCTATTACTGTTAGCTCCGATTTCCATCAATATTGTTTTATTTCATTTGTTTTTGGACATGCCAGGCATCGGTGGTGCCGTAGCTATTTTTCTGTTAAATACTATTCTTATATACAAACACTGGAAAGCTTACCGGTCGCTATTTCAGTAAATTTGTATGTTATAACTATCCACTTTTATTCGGTTTGAATCTCTAACATTCTTATAACAATTAGAATGTTTAGTTTTTATTACATTTACCTTCACTTAATTCGTTAATAATGAAAAAATTAATGATTCCTTTTCTTCTGGCTATTTCTCTAATAGCTTGTCAAGAACAACCAAAAAAAGAAAGCATTGCTGTGAACTATCACCAGACCAAAAAAGTAGACTCTACTGATACATACTTTGGAGTAGACGTTAAAGACCCTTATCGTTGGCTTGAAGACGATCGAAGCGAGGAAACCGGAAATTGGGTAGGCGCCCAAAATGAAGTGACTTATGGATATCTCGATCAAATTCCTTTTCGCGAAGAACTCAAGCAACGACTGTCAACACTTTGGAATTATGAAAAAGTAGGGGCTCCTTTTAAAGAAGGCGCATATTCTTATTTTTATAAAAATGACGGCCTCCAAAATCAATATGTAATATACCGTTATAAAACAGGAGAAGATCCCAGCACGGCAGAAGTCTTTCTAAACCCCAACACCTTTACCGAAGATGGAACTATTTCGCTCGGGGGTTTAAGTTTTTCAGACGATGGAAAAAAGGCCGCATATAGTATTTCCGAAGGAGGTAGTGATTGGCGAAAAATTTTGGTTATGAATGCCGAAACCAAAGAAATTATTGAAGACACCCTCATCGATATCAAATTCAGTGGCATTTCATGGAAAGCCAACGAAGGATTTTACTATTCCAGTTATGACAAACCTAAGGGCAGTGAGCTATCTGCTAAAACAGACCAACACAAACTATATTACCATAAGCTAGGAACGCCTCAAAACAGCGATGTTTTGGTCTATGGAGGTAGCGAAGCCGAAAAACATAGGTATGTAGGAGGTTACGTTACAGAAGACAATAGGTATTTGGTTGTTACAGCAAGTGTCTCAACTTCCGGAAACAAATTATTCTTGAAAGATCTCACAAAACCCGATGAAGGATTTATTACAATTTTAGATCATACCGATAGTGATACTTACGTGCTGGACAATGAGGGCCCAAAGTTGTTTTTGACAACTAATTTGGACGCCCCCAACAAAAAAGTTGTTTCGGTTGATGCTGAAGATCCTTCTGTAGAAAATTGGGTTGATTTTATTCCCGAAACGGAAAATGTCTTGAGCCCTTCCTCTGGCGGCGGTTATTTCTTTGCCGAATACATGATTGATGCTATTTCCAAGGTATTTCAATATGATATGGACGGAAACATGGTTCGTGAAATTGCACTTCCAGGAGTGGGTAGTGCTGGTGGTTTTGGGGCTAAACGACATGACACCGAGTTATATTATAATTTTACCAACTATGTAACTCCGGGAAGTATTTACAATTTCAACATTGTGGAAGGAACATCCAGTCTCTACAAAAAACCTGATATTGATTTTGTTTCTGAAAACTATGAAAGCAAACAAGTTTTTTATACCTCAAAAGATGGCGTCAAAGTACCTATGATTATCACCTATAAAAAAGGACTTGAACTCAACGGAAAGAACCCAACAATTCTTTATGGGTATGGTGGTTTCAATATTAGCCTAACGCCTAATTTTAGTATTGCCAATGCCGTATGGATGGAACAAGGTGGTGTTTATGCAGTCCCTAACCTCCGTGGTGGAGGTGAATATGGAAAGGCATGGCATGATGCAGGAACAAAAATGCAAAAGCAAAACGTTTTTGATGATTTTATTGCCGCAGCTGAATATCTTATAGAAAATGAATACACCTCTTCAGACTATTTAGCTATTCGCGGAGGCTCTAATGGAGGTCTTTTAGTTGGAGCCACAATGACGCAACGTCCAGATCTTATGAAAGTAGCCTTACCCGCAGTGGGAGTTCTTGACATGCTTAGGTATCATACATTCACCGCTGGAGCAGGGTGGGCCTATGATTACGGTACCTCCGAAGATAACAAAGAAATGTTTGAATATATCAAGGGATATTCTCCCTTACACAATGTAAAAGAAGGTGTGGAATACCCCGCTACCCTGGTAACCACTGGAGATCATGATGACCGTGTGGTACCCGCCCATAGTTTCAAATTTGCGGCAGAACTTCAGGAAAAACACCAAGGAGACAATCCAATTCTAATTCGTATTGAAACCGATGCAGGTCACGGAGCGGGTACTCCTGTGAGTAAAACTATTGAACAATATGCTGATATTTTTGGATTCACATTGTACAATATGGGGTACGAAGTACTACCAGAGAAAGTGAACAACGACATTAAACAATAGTTTCAAAATATATGGGCCCGCTGCAAATCGCGGGCCTATTATTTAACTCACAATATGCTTTCCGTTACCTTAAATTCCTTTGGATATGATAAAGATGAAGTCCTAAGGGATGTTTCTTTTCGTTTGGAAAAAGGTCAACACTTGGTTATTTTGGGTGAAAGCGGGTGCGGTAAATCTACACTGTTACATCTCATCTACGGGTTGTTGGATCTCGAAAATGGCACTCTCTTTTGGAATGATCAACAGCTCAAAGGACCCAAGCATAATCTGATACCGGGAGAATCGTTTATTAAACTCGTTGCTCAAGAGTTTAACGTTATGCCTTTTATTTCGGTGGCCGAAAATATTGCTACCTATTTACCAAGAATGGATCAAAAAGCAGATGCTATAAGAGTTCAAGAGTTATTAGAGGTGGTTGATTTGCAAGAGTTCGCAAATACACATGTAAAGAACTTAAGTGGAGGCCAAAAACAGCGCGTTGCTCTGGCCAAGGCCTTGGCAGAAACCCCAGAATTGCTCCTATTAGATGAACCTTTTGGTCATATTGACACATTTCGAAAGAACAGCCTTCGCCGAAGGTTATTTTCTTACTTAAAAGCCAATGATATTGCTTGTATCACAGCCACTCATGATAGTGAAGAAGCATTGTCTTACGCAGATACTATTGTTATTTTAAGAAATGGTACTATCGCCGCTCAAGGAACTCCAGAACACATATATAATGAGATCTCAAGCTTATATCATGGCAGCTTCTTTGGAGAAGTAAGCACAATTCCAAGCTCACTCCTAGGGTTAGGGAATGCGGCTGAGGAGATTCTTTTGTTTCCACACCAATTGCGTATTTCAGACCAGAAAACTCCGTTAGGGGTTCGCGTTATTCAAAGCTATTTTAAAGGAAGTCACTACCTCGTTCAAAGTTACTGGAAAGGTGGTGAGGTATTTTTTGTATCTTCAGAAAAACTTCCTGCAGAAAGACGGGTTTATTTAACAAAATATGAGTGAAACATCCTATCCAGGGCTTCTGGACAGAGTAAAGGCCTTGTTTATTGATTCTATTGTAGTAATTCTTGCAGTAACCACTATTACCGATATTTTCTCCTATTTTGATACGATTCCTGTTTACAGTCGTGTGATAGCTTTTGTCTGTATCTTTATTCTATATGACCCTCTTTTAATAAGTCTTTTTGGTGCAACTGTTGGGCACAAAATGAGTCGCATTAGCGTAAAAAGAGAACAAAACGATACTAGAAATTTATCATTTATAAACGCCCTTATTCGTTTTGTTGTAAAGTTCTTTCTGGGCTGGATTTCTTTTTTAACGGTGACAGGAAATAACAAAAGAAGAGCTATTCATGATTTCGCGGCGAGTTCTGTGGTCCTCTATGTCCAAGAGAGATAGTTGCTTTTTTTGGATGAACCATTTAAAAAAATAAAGACTATTTTAGGGTTTTCTATTTTAAACTAGGTTCTTTTGAACAGACTACTCTTACTTCTTTTTTGTCTTTTTTCCCTTCTTGTCCATACACAAGAACTTCCTCCCGTGGTGAATCATCCGCCTGGAATGTATGGTGCAGATGATCAAAATTGGATGATCTCTCAATCCAAAGAAAATTATATTTATGTTGCCAATAATAGAGGTTTGTTAGAGTATAATGGTGCCAAATGGAACCTTTATCCTTCACCAAATGAAACTATTATGCGTTCCGTCAAATGCATAGACGATCGCATCTATTCTGGCTCCTATATGGATTTTGGTTATTGGGTTCGAAATGAAAAAGGGGTTTTAATATACACCTCTCTAAAGAAGAAGCTAAATGTAAAAATGATTGAAGATGAGCAAGTTTGGAACATAATAGCTCATGAGAATTGGATACTTTTCCAATCCTTGAATAGAATCTATCTCTATAACGGTCAAAACGAACGCATATCATCCATTGAAGCCAATAATATTACCAAGCTATTCAAACTAGAAGATGAGCTCTTTTTTCAAGTAATGAACGAAGGTTTATACACCATCGAAAATAGTGCTAAGAAACTGGTTAATGATCATCCCATTCTTCGGGAAAACAGGCTGGTTGATCTTTTCATTCGAAACGATCAAAAGACGTTCTTGACAGAACAACAAGGATTCTATTCCTTTGGGGAAAATACTATAGAAAAATGGGAGGTTGCGGCAGACTCTTTATTAAAAGAATTAAGTATTTACAGTAGTATTAGACGTAAAGACAACGGCTTCTTTTTAGGGACCATATCCAATGGTATCGTACATCTTTCGGCTCAAGGAGCTCCCGTGTTTACCATGGATCAAACCAACGGATTGAGTGATAATACGGCCTTATCCCTATTCGAAGATTCTGAAGGAAATGTGTGGCTAGGTTTGGATAACGGTATTGACTGTATCAATGCACAGGTTCCATTCAAAAACTACATAGATCAGCAAGGAAAGTTAGGGTCCATATATGCCTCTGTGGTGCATCAGGGAGGAATTTATCTTGGAACCAATCAAGGGCTGTTTTATAAACCCAATACGCCTGACTCAGACTTTGCCTTCGTAGAAGGAACCCAAGGCCAAGTTTGGTTCTTAGATGTGATAGATGGTCAATTATTTTGTGGACATAATGTTGGCACTTTTTTGGTCAATAGTACACAGGTAGATAAAATAGCCGATGTCCAGGGTACCTGGAGTGTTAAAAAAATTCCGAATAAAGAAGGCTTATTAATTCAAGGAAATTATAACGGTCTTAACATATTAACTAATGAAAGCGGGCGTTGGGCGTTTAAAAACAAACTCTCCGGCTTCAATATTTCGTCCAAACATTTTGAACTTGCCAAAAACAATACCATTTTGGTAAGTCATGAATACAAAGGGGTTTTCAGCCTTGACGTAAATACGTCATTTACAAAAATAGAACGGTTTTCTGAAGTTAATTCTGTAGAAAAAGGAGCCCACTCCAGTCTAGCTAGCTTCTATGGCGATATTTTTTATGCCTATCGCAAAGGTGTTTTTAAATATCACCCTAAAGACGGAACCTTTACCCGAGATTCAATATTGAGTAATGTTTTTTCTAATGATGAATTCATTTCGGGAAAACTCATTGCAGATCACCAGAATAGACTATGGGTTTTTACCAAGAATTATGTGAGTTACGTAACCCGTGAAAAGCTAAGCAGCTCTTTTAAGATCAATAAAATTTCAATCCCACAATCCCTAAGGAATGGGAAAAAGGGGTACGAGAATGTTTCGCATTTGAATGATAAAACCTACCTATTAGGAGCATCAAGTGGATACATTGTCATGGATCTTCTTTCATCCAACTCCAAGCAGTATAATGTGGCTATTAATTCTATTACCTACAATAAACTAAACGGAGAGAAAATACAAGTTGCTCGAAATACTCCCGGCGTTTTTGATGCAAACCAAAATTACATCGCTCTTTCGTATAGTATTCCTGAATTTGACAAATATCTCGTTGCCGAATATCAGTATCAGTTAAAAGGACAACAAGATCAATGGAGTTCCTGGTC
>Ga0316204_10002117_pt1 | contig 47122 bp, 33 predicted proteins | sample 6monrhotite_MG_2_FD_205661 | JGI IMG/M metagenome (GOLD analysis project Ga0316204, IMG submission 205661) | Microbial mat bacterial communities from mineral coupon in-situ incubated in ocean water Damariscotta River, Maine, United States -... | ecosystem: Environmental > Aquatic > Marine >... | reverse complement strand
GCGCCCTGGCGGAGGAGTTGGGGAGAGGAAAACCATAAACCTCGCCTCGAGCCTGCATGCTGGTTTGCCAATGGACGCTGAACGACGGGCGAGTTGATGCATGGCGCGGCTCTCCTCGGGCACCCTCGAGCCAAAGAGGTCATGGTTCGACGGGCGGTGCGAGCCGAATCCGGCCTCTGGAGGCTATCGGGTTGGCTTCGAGGAGAGGCGCTGGGTGAGAGCCCTTGGCGTCCTTGGCGGTTGCCTCTTCCTGATGACTTCTGGCTCTGGTGGGCGCATTCTCGTCAGCCGGTCTCTGGTGGTGCCTGGTTCTCCTCGGCTAGCTCCTTGCGCGCAGCGCGGCGGGCGCGCCATTTCACGAACACGAAGATCAGGGCCACGAGGACGAAGAGCGCCAGGCACACCACGGCCGCCCCGAGCAGGATCGAGAGCACGCTCAGGCCGAGGCAGGCAATGTCCTCGGCTATGGAGATCAGGGGATTGGCGGTTCCGGCGGTGGTCGCCGTCGAGCCGACGCGGAGCGCGCTCTTGCCCGCGTGGACGCTCAGGGCCCCCCCGCCCGCGATCAGCGCCAGGGTCGCCGTCGCCCACATCGGGAGGTGTCCTGCGACCGCGGCCGCAGCGAGCATTCCGGCGCCGGTTCGGACCGGGGCCTGAATCACGTCTAGGAGGTGGTCCAGGGCCGGGACCTTGTCGGCCAAGACCTCGACCACGACCGCCACCGAGAGCGCGATCAGGGCTGGCGTGGACTTGATCCACTCGAAGGCTTCGCCCTGAATCAGGTTCAGGCTGTCTCCCCCGACGCGGCCAGCGACGCCGAGGACCAAGAGCGGGAGGAAGGCTCGGAGCCCACAGCTCGCGGCGAGAGAGAGTCCGAGGGCCGCAGCGACGACCCCCCCAAAGAGCTGCTCGAACATAGCGAGATCATAGGGCGGAAGGCGCACCCTGAGCTGGCCTGGGGCCCCGAGATTTGGGCAGTGATTTCACCTTGGAGGTTGAGGCGTGGGGTCAAGCGCTTGCTACCAAAGGGATTAGCAGCGGTGTGTGGAATCTTTGCACGGATCGTGTCGCCACCTGGCTACTCCTCTCGACGCCATGGATCTATCCCCACACCAAGACGCCTTGCTGGAGGCCTTCCTCCGCGACCCCACCACTTGGGGTGAGGATGCGTCATCTGGGTCTGGCTCTGGTAGGTCCGGCACGGGGCAGGACCCTCTCCTAGAGCTCCTCTCGGGCAGCCCGGAGGACCGGGACGGAGTCCTGCTCTCGAGCGAAGCCGAGCAGCGCGAGTTCCGCCTCCTCGACGAGGCTCTCCGCGAGTGGGATCACCGCCAGCCGCGAGTCTCGCCTGAGCTGAGCGAGCGCCTCCGCGGTCTCCAGGACCGCGACGGAGCGCGCGAGTCCGTCCCCGTCGTCCGCGTCCTCGGGACCGCCAGCGCCCGCGTCGTGGGCGAGGGCCGTCGCTCCTCCCAGCGCCGCCGGGCTCGGGCGACCACCGCGCGACTCTCGCGCGGCGGGAGCACTCGTCGCAAGGCGACGTCCAGCAAGCGCCGCACGGGCGCTTCGCTTCGAGTCGCCGAGTCGCGCTCGAACAACCCACCTCAATACTTGCTGGGTGTCTTGGCTGCTGCAGCCGGGCTCTTGGTCGCGCTGGCTGCGGCGCTCCACGTCTCAGACTCGAGCGCACCGAGCGCGCGAGTTCCCAGTAACCAGACCGCGAAGGTCGACGCGCCTCGCGGACCCCTCGTCAGCGACCTTCAGCGGAAGTCAGGGCAGCGGAAGTCACAGCGCAAGTCAGAGCAGACGAAGTCTGGCGAGAGCGAGCGCCCTCGCGCCTTCGAGGAGCGCGGCTCGGAGTCGACGCAGCCCGAACACGAGCCCTTCGTGGCTTCGCCCGAGCAGGAGCCGACCCAGCAGGAGCCCCGCACGTCGGAGTCCGTGGACGAGGAGACACCCCTCGCGTCGAGCGAGGGAACCAAGGTTCGCGAGACCCCCGCGGCGAGCGCTGCTCCCGCCGCTCCCGAGCCCACGACTACGCCTCGCTGGGCGACCCTCAGCCGCGGCGAGGGCCAGCTGGCGCTGGACCTCCGCCGCGTCCGCGGCTCGATTTCGGTGGCCCGCGAGGGCGAGGACTTCCAACCCCTGAGCCGCGCCAAGGCTGGAGCTCTCGAGCTCCACGCGGGCGATCGGATCCGCTCCAAGAGCGGCGGCTTCGTCTCCCTCGAGGAGGGGGCCTACGAGATCTGCCTGGACTCTGGCACCGAGCTCGTCCTGCGCGGCGCCGCCGCCGGCCCGCGCTTGGGTCTGGCCTCGGGTCGCCTGCACTGCGAGGTCCGCAGCCTCCCCAGCGGAGAGCGCTTCACCGTCGCCACCGACCGCGGCGACCTGAGCGTGCTCGGGACGATCTTCGCGGTCGAGGCTGGCGCCGAAGAGACGCGCGTCTTGGTCCGAGAGGGCACCGTCGCCCTGAGCGGCCTCCAGGGACGCGAGGTCAAGATCGGCGCCGGCAACTCGAGCGAGGTCTCCGACGGCGCGCCTTCGCCGCCAGCGGCCTTCCGGGCTCGCGACCTGAGCTGGGCCGCTCGCCACGCCCCCAAACGTCAGCTCCTCTATGCCGTGAACTTCGACGACCGCAAGCTCGGCGGGTTCCGCGGCGAGCTCGTCCGTGACGCCCAGCGCGGCCGGGCCCTGGTCATGACGACCACCAAGGACAACCCCTACTGGGGCCTGGAGGCCACGATCCCCGCGGGTCGGATCGCCGGGTTCCGCCCCGGTCCCGACGTCTACGTCCAGTTCTCGGTCTTCGTCGAGGACTCGGCGCCGGTCCTGTTCCAGACCTACAACGACAAGCAGAAGAAGGAATTCAAGGCCAGCTTCCACCACCCGGGTGGCTACTGGCGGACCTTCACGGTTCCGCTCCTCTCGCTCTCGACCTACGTCGACCCTGGCAAGAACCCAGTCCAGGCAGGTGACCTCTTCACCGACCTCGAGGTCTTCGTCGGCAACGCCGGCTCGCGCCAGCGCGTCTATCTGGACGACGTCCAGATCTATCAGCGCCGCTACCAGTAGCTGTGTCTCTGTATTCCGCTCCGCGGAATGAGGCTCGCTCCGCTCGCCGTCGCGATCTTCGCTCGCGGGGCTCCCTCATATCCCGACCCCTGCTGCGCAGGCTCGGTTCCTTCTCACATCACGCTGGGACGGGCGCGGGCGGATGCACGGATCTAGGCTGTTTGGGTGAGGGCTGAGCAACGAGCTGCAGTGGACTCCTTTGGGGAGGCCCTGCGCGATCCGATCGATCTGGGCCGGGCTGCCCTGCGCTTGGGTCTCGTTGAGGACGCGGAGCTCGACCTCTCGGCTTGGGAGGCGCAGCTCGACACCCTCGGGGCTGCGGCAGCCGAGCGGATTCCGAGCGAGGCGGATCTGCGAGAGAAGCTCCGGGCCCTTACGGGTTACCTCTTCGCAGAGCTGGGACTGCTCGGGAACGAGCAGGACTACTACGACCCGCGCAACAGCTACATCCACAAGGTCCTCGAGCGCGGCCTCGGGATCCCGATCTCGCTCTCGGTCGTCACCATCGAGATCGGGCGCCGAGCGGGGCTTCGCTTGCACGGGATCGGGTTTCCGGCTCACTTCCTCGTCGGAGCAGGACAAAACAGCGGCGGCGAGCTCGAGGTGTTCGTTGACCCCTTCCACCAGGGGCGGCTCCTCGATCGCGAGGGCTGCGAAGAGCTCCTGAGGCGCTTCACCGGGGGGGCGATCCCCTTCAACGCCGAACTCCTGGCGCCGATCAGCGCCCCGGCCATCCTGACCCGAATGCTGCGGAACCTGAAGGGGACCCACCTCCGTCGCGGCGAGCTGGACCTCGCGCTCCTCGACGTGGACCGCTTGATCCTGCTCGACGCGGGCCCAGGCGAGCGCCGGGACCGCGGCCTGATCCAACTCGCGAGGCGGGTCTACCCTGACGCTGTCTCGGATCTCGAGGCATACCTCGCCACGGAGCCCTCGGACGCGCCCCTCATCGAGGGGCGCCTCGAGGAGGCTCGTCGGGGCCTCGAGCGGATGGGATAGGGACCTACTCGGTCGGAACAGTCTCGGCAGCCCGGAGCTTGGCCCGCTCGACCTTGGACTTCTCCCAGCGCTTGATCGCCTTCTTGCCGGGCTCCGCCAAGGCGCGCGCCGCGGCGTCGATCCGGCCCAGGGTTCGGCTCTTGCCGAGGAGGGCCATCGTCTCGAAGAGAGGCGGGGTCTCGGGCTTGCCGGCTATCGCCACGCGGATCGCCATGAAGAGGTCCTTAGCCTTCCAGCCCAGGAAGAGCGGAGTGGCTTGCTCGCGGCACACGCCCTCGAGGACCTCGGGGGTCCACTCGCTGAGCGGGTCGAGGGCCTCTCGTAGCTCCTTGAGCGCGAAGTGCGCGTCGAGGGGCTCGACGCCTGCGGGGCAGAGCCCAGGCAGGGGCACCCGGAGGTTCTTGTCCTTGTGCTTGCGGGTCTCGGCCGTGTAGTGGTGGATCTCTCCGAACACGAAGTCCGCGCGCTCGCAGACCTCGCCTAGGGTCTCGACGCGCGGGGCTAGGAGCGGAGCGAGCGCCAGCATTCGAGTCTGCTCGAACATGTAGTCGCGAGCTCGCGCCACGAAGTCCTCGGGGGACAGGCTGCGGAGGTGCTCGGCGTTGACGTGGCGGAGCTTGGCCTGGTCGAAGACAGGCGAGCCGAGGCTGACTCGGTCGAGGCGGAAGTGCTCGATCATCTCGTCCAGGCTGAAGATCTCCTGGTTGCCGGTCTCCGTCTTGGGGCCGCCCCAGCCGAGGAGGCCGAGGAAGTTCAGGAGCCCTTCGGGGAGGAAGCCGGCCTCCTTGTAGTGGAGGAGCGAGGTCGGGTTCTTGCGCTTGGAGATCTTGCTCTTGTCCGCGTTCCGCAGGAGCGGCATGTGACAGAGCACTGGGATCTCGTAGCCGAGGGCGTCGAAGAGGAGCTTGTGGATCGGAGCCGAGCTGATCCACTCCTCGGCCCGCACGATGTGCGTGATCTCGAAGAGCGCGTCGTCCACCACGGACGCCATGTGATAGGTGGGGAACCCGTCTGCCTTGAGGAGGACCTGGTCTTGGAGCTCCTTGCTGTTGATGGTGATCGGTCCCCGGAGGAGGTCTTGGACCGTGATGTCCTCCTCGAGGGGGACCTTGAGCCGGACCACGTGGGGCTTGCCCTCGGCCAGTGCCGCCTCGACGGTGGCGGAGTCGGCGTCGCGCCAGGTCCGCGGGGCGCGGGGCGTTAGCTTCTGCGCGCGGAGCTCGGCGCGGTGAGCGTCGATCTCCTCAGGGGTGCAGAAGCAGCGATAGGCGTGGCCGCTCTCGAGGAGCCGGTTGACGTGCTCGACGTAGATCGCCGTCCGCTCGGACTGGCGATAGGGGCCGAAGTCGCCGCCCTTGTCGGGGCCCTCGTCCCAATCGAGGCCTAGCCAGCGCAGCGAGCGGAACAGGTTTTCCTCGGAGTCAGCGCGGTATCGGGTCCGGTCCGTGTCGTCGAGTCGAAACACGAAGGTCCCCCCGTTCTGACGGGCGTGGACCATGTTCACGAGGCCAATGTAGGCCGTCCCGACGTGGGGGTCCCCGGTGGGGCTGGGGGCTATGCGGGTCCGAACAGGCTTGCTCATGGGTGGTCCTTGTACCGATCCGACCTCGGCCAGGAGGCGCGCTGTCGGAGGGGCGAAGGATCGCCCGCCCACAGGGGAGCGTCAAGCGAGCGGGGGCGTGAGGCTGACTCGACGAAGGCGTCCAAGCGGGGCAGGAGCGTGGTCGGTATGGAGCTTCGATTTAGCCAGCGGTGTCTGGAGGTCTTGAGCTTGGCTGGCTTTCGCGCCGAGCGACCGGAGTCTCGTCAGATCTGCACAGAGGATCTCTTGGCGGCGCTCTTGGAGGCCGGCGGCGTCGCCCAGAGCGTCCTGCGCGTGATCTTTGGGCTCCCGCCTCGCCTCGTCGCCTTGAGGCACCCTTCCTCAGATCCCCTCGTCTTCTCTGGCGAGGCGCTGCGGGCTCTCGAGTTCGCGGTCGAGGAGCACGCGAGGTTGGGGCGCCTGCCCTGCCTGGAGCCGGGAATCACCCCAGCTCACCTCGTACTGGGCCTCTGCCGGACCGCGTCGGGACGACGCTCGCTGGGCTGGGTTGGGCTCTCCCCGCAGGAGGTTCGCTTGGAGGTGCTCGAGGTCTTGGCTTACTCCCCCAACCAAAGACAAAGAGCCCCGCGCGGGCGGGGCTCTTTACCTGGAAGGAAGGAAGGAAGTGTTGGTTCGCAAACGTCGTAGGCCAGACGGTGAAGGAAGGAAGGAAGGAAGGAAGTGCCCAGCCTGTTTCGTTCGCGTTGAGATCCTCTATTGCGAGCCCCGTGCCCAACGCAAGTCCTTCGTTTTCGAGATGCCGACCAAGCAGCGAGAACCATCGACCCACCAGAATTGGGGGAGGGACTCTATTTCGTCTCATCGTCTAGGGGGGTGAGACGGTTCCGCCGGAGGGCAAGCCTCCCGCTCCGTCCTCGCGCCTGAGGGCGGCTAGCGGCCGCCGGCTCGGTAGACGTAGAGCATGTTCCGCCCTTCGGGGTCCCACATCTTCAGGTAGGACTCCAGGTCACCGCCGAGGTGGCTCGTGGGGGTCCCGAGGCCCAGGACTACGAAGCTCTTGCCTGTCACGATCCCGTCCAGGACCAGGTAGGGCGTCAGGCTGCCCGGGATCAGGACGTCGAGAGGAGCCAGGCTGCCCTTGTCGGGGAGGTGGCGGAAGAAGTTCGCCTTGGGCTTCCCGAACTTCTTGAGGTGGCTCATGACTCGGGCAGGGTTCGCGCGGTGATCGATCGCCAACACGCCCCCGGCGACTGGGATCAGCGCGCTCGGGTTCGGGTTCTTGCCACCGGTCTCGTGGGTCCGGATGTCGCCCTTTCCAGGAGGCGGGATCACCGTCAGGAAGAAGCGCCATTGGGCTGAGACCCGCCCTGAGACCATGCGCGACTCGAAGAACCATGTCGCGTTGCCAGCCGGCTTGAGTCCGCTCAAGATCAGCGTCCCGTCGGGCAGAGCAGTGACTCGGCGCGGGAGGCGGAGCTTGCCGATTTGGCTGACCTTCGTGTTCTCGTCGATGCTGAGGCCGCCCTGGGCCCCGGTCAGCGGGATCTGGCGAACGCGTCGGCTGCCCCGGTAGAGCAGGATCTCCTTGCTGAGGAGGACCACGAGGGTTCCGTCGGGCGCCACGGTCAGGTCGTGGAGCCGGCCCGAGGACTTCGGCAGCTCTAGGAAGGGTCGCTTGGAGAGCTCGGTCGGGTGGACCTCGCCTGCCCAGGTCACGTTCAGCCTGCGAATCCTGGGCGGGCTGAAGCCCGCGACGTCCTGCTCTCCGACGTAGCAGGTGAAGTTGCGGTCGGCGTCGACGCCCTCGACGGCGACGGTGAAGGCGTCCTCGCCGAGGTTGACTGGCTCTCGCCCCACGATCCCGTCGTCTCTGCAATAGCCCACCAAGAGCGCGCGCTCCTTCGATCGCTGCCGGTAGCCAATGGCCACGAAGCTGTCGCCCTCGACCTTCGGCTCCGGCCCCGAGGCGCCGACGGCTGCTATGGAGGTGACCTGGAAGATCCCTGGCCATGGGCGGTTGACGTGGCGGAGGTAGCGACCCTGGAGGGCCAGAGGCGGGGCCGGGGCCAAATCGACGGCCGTGGAGCGCGCTGAGCGAAAGGCCTGGGCCGCGGCGGAGAGGTCGCCTGAGGCAATGTCTGCCTCCGCGATGCTCATCTGTCGGAGGACGGGCGCCAAGGCCTCATGCGAGACTCGAGTCCGCGCCAAGCGCAGCGCCGCGGTGGCCTGGACCCGCCGGGCGTTGACCTCCTGGTTCTGAGACTCCTTGAGGTAGAGGATCGCGCGGCGGGCTTGGGCCTTGGGCTCGAGCCCCGCTGTCCCCTCGCCCTTGAGGGTCAGGAGCTGTTGGTCTGCCCAAGCCGCCAGCTCGGGGAGATCCGTCAACTCCGAGAGCGACCTCAGCTGCTTCTCGAGGTGCCCCTTGAGGGCCTTGACGGTGTCCTTGGGAAGATCGCGGTTGGCGGCCTTCAGGCGCTCCAGTGTCGCCTCGTCTTGTCCCTGGTCGACGAGGTCGGCTTGAGCCGCCGCGAAGGCTCGATCCTTGAGCCAGGGGGAGGCGATCTTCTTCCAAACCCCGATTTGGAGCTCCAGCTCGGAGCGCTCCCGGCGAATGCTCTCGGCGCGCGCCGCTGCTGCGGCGTCGACCGCAGCGACGGGGCTCTCCCTGGGCTCGACGGGATCCTCGGTCTTGGTGGGAGGGTCCTCGGTCTTGGTGGGAGGGTCCTCAGTCTTGCCGGGATCCTCGGTCTTGGCGGGGTCCTCGGTCTTGGAAGGGGGGTCCTCAGTCTTGACGGGATCCTCGGTCTTGACGGGATCCTCGGTCTTGACGGGATCCTCAGTCTTGACGGGATCCTCAGTCTTGACGGGATCCTCGGTCTTGACGGGGTCCTCGGTCTTGACGGGATCCTCGGTCTTGACGGGATCCTCGGTCTTGACGGGGTCCTCGGTCTTGACGGGATCCTCGGTCTTGAGGGGGTCCTCGGTCTTGACGGGTGGGTCCTCGGTCTTGAGGGGGTCCTCAGTCTTGACGGGTGGGTCCTCGGTCTTGAGGGGGTCCTCAGTCTTGAGGGGGTCCTCGGTCTTGAGGGGGTCCTCGGTCTTGAGGGGGTCCTCGGTCTTGGTGGCGACCTGCTTCGCGTCGATCACGAAGTGCTTCACCGCATAGGCGCCGCCGCCCAACCCAGCTAGGAGGACGAAGCAGCCCAAGAGGGCGGCGACCTTGCTTCCGCCGCCTCCACCGACCATGGCGGTCAGGGTCCGCTCGGCCGCGTCGCGGACGGAGCGGATCAGGGTACCTCCGCCTGCAGCCGCCTGCGTCGCGGCCAGCGCGTCTCGCATCTCGCTCATGGCGCCGTAGCGATCGACGGGGTCTGGCTCGAGGCTGTTCGTCACGATCTCGTCGAGGCCGCGCGGGAGCCGCGAGTTGAGCTGGCTCGGGAGCTTGAAACGGCCCATGGGAAGGCGCCCGGTGAACATTTCGTAGACCACGACCCCGAGGGAGTAGATGTCCGCCCGGTGATCGACGTTGGCGGCGTCGGTCTTCTGCTCAGGCGACATGTAGTTGACGGTGCCCATCCCGACGTTGGTGGCCGTGAGGGTGATCATCTCCTCAGGCTTGTGCGTCAGGCGCGCGATCCCGAAGTCAGCGATCTTTGCTAGGCCGGTGCTCTGCTCGTAGAGCACGTTCCCCGGCTTTATGTCGCGGTGAACGATCCCCTTCTTGTGGGCGTATTCGAGCCCGTCGCAGACCTGCGTGGCGATGTCGAACATCAGGTCCATGCTCAGCTGCTCTTGCTTGAGCAGCTCTTGGAGCGAGGGGCCCTCGACGAACTCCATCACGAAGTAGTGCAGCCCGCGATCCTCACCGCTGCCAATGATCTGGACGATGTTGGTGTGGTTGAGGGCGCCCATAGCCTTGGCCTCACGGCCGAAGCGACTGACGAGATCTCTGTCGGCGGAGGACTCCTGGGGGAGGGTCTTGATCGCGACCCAGCGCTCGAGGGAGGTGTCGTAGCCCTTGTAAACCACGGCCATTCCACCTCGGCCCAGCTCCGCGTGGATCTGGTATTCGCCGAGGGTCTGTCCGATCAGGCCCAGGTTGTCGCCGCTCACGAGTTCAGCACCCTAGCGCTTGGGGACCAGCTCGAGGATTCGCTTGTTCCCGCCGTCAAAGACGAACAGGTGCCCGAAGTCGTCGACGCCGAGGTCCCAAGGCTCGTCGAGGGCCTTGACCTTGAAGGGCGTCGGTTGCCCGCTGGGTGAGATCAGGACGAGGTGCTCGTTGCCGAAGTCCACGACGAAGACCTGCCCGTTGGGGCCGGCCTCGAGGTCGCTGACGTCGTCGAACTCGTGGTTGATCGGCCGCGGCGACTGATCTTGGCGGGCGCGGTAGAGCTTCTCGCGGTCCTCATCGATGGTCCACAGCCAGGGCAGCTGAGACTCCTTGCGCGCGGAGCGGCCTCCCAGAGAACCGGTCACGCCCGTCACGCAGCCGAAGCGCGGGGTCAGGTCGCCGGTGTAGTCGCGCCCGGTGCTCCGAGCAGGCTTGGGAGCCAGGGTCAGGTAGGTGAAGTTCCCCTTCTCCCGCTGCTGGACGACGGCGATGTGGCTCCGGTCGTTGACCGCCGTCAGGTCGACGGCACCCTCGAAGCCCTTGCCGTAGCCGACCTTGACCCGGCCGCGTGGCATGAAGTGGTGGACGCGCTGCTGCTCGGCGTCGAGGACGTAGACCTCGTTGGTCGCGCCTATCGCGAGGTCGACGGGCTCCTCGAACTCACCGTTTTTCGTCCCCTCGCGACCAAAGCGAGCGGTGACCCAGCCAGTTCGGTTGAAGCGGGTCACGTGGAAGTTGCTCGTGTCCAAGACGGCGAAGCCGCCGTCGGGCCCTCCGGCGACTCGGAGGGAGTTGCTGAGCTCGATCCCGCCGGTCCGACCGCGGAAGGTCCCCTTCTCCGGGGCGAAGCGGACGACCGAGGCGCCGCGGCGATCGACGACCCACAGCTCGCGAGTCGGCGAGATTCGGATCCGGACCGGCTCCTCGAGGGCCGAAGGGACGCCGACCTCGGGCCCGCCGAACTCGTTGAGGAGCTGGCCGTCCTTGGAGTAGCGGCGGATGCGACCCTTGGACTGACTGAGGACGTAGATCTCGTCCTTGAAGGGGTCGACGGTGATCCCGGAGAGGACCTCCTCGGCCCCGCCGACGGGGATCTCGGCTACCGGACGCCAGTTCCGGTAGACGACGACGGTCTTGCGGCCGTCGTCAAGGACATAGACCACGTCATCGCGTCCCATGGCCATGGCCACGGGCCGCTCGAGGTCGAACTTATCCTTCCCAGGCCGGCCGAAGCTGACCAGGAAGCTAGCGGCCGCGTTCTTGCCGCGGGTGACCTTGAAGACTTGGACGCAGCGCTGCTCGGCGTCGAGGACGTAGAGATCTTCGTCCTTGCTCAAGGCGAGGTCGACGGGGTTCGCGAAGCGGCCGTTGCCGCTCCCTCCGTCGGGGACGCCGATCACGAGGGGCGGGATCGCCAAGCTCCAATTGCCGTTGATGTTGTGTCGCACGACGACTTTTTCGTCAGCGTCGATCCCGAACACGGCGCCGAAGTCCTCGGAGTTGCCGCCGAGGAAGGACTGGCCGAGGACGGCGAAGGCCTTGAACTCGCGCTTGGCAGGGATGAAGCGGCTGAAGGTCGAGGAGCGAGTCCGAAAGCTGGGGCGATCGATCACGATCCGCGGCTTGCCGCCCCAGCCCACTCCGGGGCGGAGGACGAAGGGCGTGTTGCGCCACTCGAAGGCCACGTCGGTGACTTGGCCGCCATAGCGACTGGCCCCGCTGTAGGTCCGCCCGACGGCGAACTGCTTCAGCTCGCCCGAGCCTCGGACGCCCTCGGAGCGGACCGAGACCTCTTGGTTGGCCTGGTTGTTGGCCGAGTCCCGGACCGTGACCTGGAGGCTGTATTCGCCAGCCGTGATCGGGGGAGTCCAGTAGTTGAGGGGCAGGGTCGTGTGCTCGTAGCGGAGCCGGCCGCCGTTGACGGACCAGGTATAGATCGTCTGGTCGTCCTCCTCGTTGCTGACCTCGAGCGGGATCCTGACCGTGCTTCCCCAGGCGCCGGAGAAAGACTCCGACTTGCCGGTGAAGGTCGGCTCGCGGTTGGGGGCAGCAGCCGTCGGGTTGTAGACCCCGATCAGGGTCTTGGGGTCGAGGCTGGACTTGCCCTCACGAGTCAGGATCCGAGCCAGGGCCGTGGTCGGCTCGACCTCATAGACCTGAACCTGGGCCACCCGGTGCTGGGGCTTGACGAGGGGGACCTTGCCTTTGGTCAGGGGCAGGACGTAGACCTCGGCCTCGCGGTAGAGGTCGTAAATGTGCCCCACCTGGACACCCGCGCGGGCGCCGAGGTTGAGCTTGACGCCCTTGGCGTTGACCTCGAGGAGGCGCACGTCGCGCTCGGCTCCGAGGGCGGGGATCGCGCAGGCGGCGCTCAGGGCCAGCGCCCCGAGCGCGGCCCGAGCCCAAAGCTGGCTATTGATCATGAATGTCTCCCTCGACCTGAAACTCGGAGATCAACCAGCCGTCCTTGCCCTCGCGACGGAGGCTCAGGAGGTGGATCGCCCGGAAGCTCTTGGGCGGTTGATCAAGGAGCCGGAGGCGGAACCGCCACACGCTCTTGACCATGGCGTATTCGCCGTCCAACTGAATTTTCTTGTCGAGCTCGTGGGTGCTCTCGAGGAAGACCCCGACCCGAGTCATGCGGCGCAACGCGGCCACCTCAGCCGCGTAGACCTCACTCTTAGGGTCAAGGAGCCGGATCGCGGCCTCGGCGTCGCCCTTGACCAGGGCGGCGTCTAGGGCCTTGATCACCGCAATGACCTTGGCGCGGGCCAAGGCGCCGGTGGCTTCGCGCTGGAGGCTCTGGAGGCCCTCGTGGCTGGGGTTCTTGCGGAGGAGGAGGCCGGCCTGGGCTCGAACCTTGTCCCACTTCCCCGACTTGGCCAGCTCCTTGACAGCTTGATAGGCCGCCTCGAGCCGGCTCGCTGCGCTGACGTCGTCCTCGAGGGTCTTTTGGCGCGCCAAGACTTCAGTGTCCTTGGGGCCGAAGTTGCTGACGTAGCTCATGACGCGCTGGAGCTGCGCGTCGAGCTCGCCGCTCGCGTCGAGGGCTCCGCTGCGGGAGGTCTTGGCGTGCTCGAGGCGCTCTCGGAGGGTCTTGGTCTCGCCGTTGCCGCGATCGACGCTCTCGATTCGCTTCAACCCCTCGGCGGCGGCGGCGTGATCGCCCCGGGCGATGGCGGTCTGGACGCCGGCCAAGATCTCGGTGCCCTGCTCGATCTTGGTCTTCCATTGGGCGAGGAGGGCCTTGGCCTCGCGGGGGAGCTCGTCCTGGTTGGGCCACTTCTCGAGGAGGTCGATGGCGACCTGCCACCTGAGGTCTGCGGCCTGGGCCTTGGCGCTCTCGATCTGCTGAGCGAGGCGCTCGTCGGCGCGCGCGAACTCTTCGCGACGGGTCTCGAGAGCCTTCTGCAGCTCAGCCACGGTTTGGTTGACCTGTCCTGGTGACTCGCTGGGGGGCCGGTAGCCGGGGTCGAGGCTGGCGGCGAGTCGGAGCGCCGTCTCGGCCTCTTCGAGGCGCGGCGGCATGGCTTGAAGGGCTGCGCTGCCTTCGGCATAGGCGGTCTGGAGCTCGACGCTCGGCTTCCAGGTCAGCTGCGCCTTCGACACGTCTCGGCCCTCACCGTCTAGGAGCTGGCCGCGGTTCTGCTCCTTGGCCCGGCGGGTCAGGCGAACCGGGAACGAGATCGGCTGGTAGCCCTTGCGCGCGAAGGTCACGCGGTAGTCGTCGCCGAGGGCGTAGCGCCCCGTGCTGCCGCGCTGGAGCACGATGGGATCGTGCTTGGCCCGGGCGAGGCGAACCTCGATCCCAGCGGGCCATTCTCCTTCGTAGGAGTAGTTGACCTCATTGGCCTGGGGGATCGACCCAATGGAGGGGCTCGTGCGGGGCGAGGCCGTGACCGCGACCGAGCTCCCGAGGGGGCTGGGGCTGGCGCCGGGGCCGGGCCCTTCGCCGGGCTCGAGGAGACCGAGCTTGCTCAAGAAGCGCCGCGACTCTTCGTTGTGCTGGGTCCAGGCGTAGCCTCCGCCTGCGGCGAGGAGGAGCAGGAGCACGAAGAGGACGAGGGGGACCTTGCTCTTCTTCTTCGGCGGGGGCGGGGCCGGCTTGCGCTTCTTTGGGGCGACCTTGGTCTGGACGTCTTCCGGGCGCTCACCGAGAGCAGTGGGGGCCTCGAGGATCGTCTCCTCGTTGTCGGGCTCCGGCTCATCGCGGAAATCAGCCAGCTCGATGGGCTTGGTGACGGGCTCGGTGATCGCGTTTCGCCGAGAGCTGGGCGAGGGGCGCCGGCCGGGCAAGGCGGCCACGACGCCGCTGGCTGAGGAGTGCTCACGACTCGGAGGGAGGGCCTCGCCGCCTTCAAGGTAGTGGTCGTAGTTGTCGTAGAAGCTCTTGAGGTCGTCGTGGAACTCTTTGGCGTTCCGGTAGCGATCGTCGGGGTCCTTCTCAAGGAGCTTGAGCACGATCTCGACCAAGAAGGGCGGGATCTCTGGGCGGAGCTCGAGGGGCGCCGGCGGCGGCTCGTAGACGTGCTTGAAGATTAGCCCGGCCGGAGAGTCTGCCTTGAAGGGGAGCTGCCCCGTCAGGAGCTCGTAGAACACGATCCCGAGGCTGTAGAGGTCCGAGCGCCCGTCGAGGGGATCGCCGCGACCCTGCTCCGGGGCCAGGTAGTTGGGGGTGCCCATGATCAGGCCGGCGTTGGTCAGGCTCTTGGCCTCGGGGCCGTCTCGGGTGGCTTTGGCCAGGCCAAAGTCCATGACCTTCACGATCCCCTTCTTGTCGATCATGATGTTGCTGGGCTTGATATCGCGGTGAACGATGCCCTTCTCATGAGCGACCTCGAGGGCAGAGGTCACCGCCATTAGGATCGCCACGATCTCGTCCCAGTCGAGGAGACGCTCCCGGCGGATGCGCTGCTGGAGGTCCTCTCCCTCGACGTATTCCATGGCGAAGTAAGGGGTCCCCTCGTCGATCCCGTAGGCGTAGATCTGAATCACGCTGGGGTGGACGAGGGAGGCGGCCGCCTTGGCCTCACGCTGGAAGCGCTCGATGAAGTTCTCTTGGGTCGCGAGGCTGCGAGGGAGGACCTTGACCGCGACGGGTCGATCGAGGCTGACTTGGCGCGCGAGCCAGACCTCGCCCATGCCGCCTTGGCCGATCTTGCGCTCGAGCTCGAAGTCCCCGAGCTTGCGGGTCGCGGCGGCTTTCATGGCGGCCAGGGTGTCTGAGCCGAAGTTGACCGTGTCTTGGCTAGCAGGATCGAGGGCCGAGGCCTGAGTGTCGTCGAGGTTGGAGTCGCTGACGAACTCAGCTTCGACGGGCTCGGTCCGGTCGAAGCGCGAGGCGGAGCCCGTGTCCGAGGTGCTGCCGGTGTCGCTGCCAGTGCCTACGGGACCCGACGAGCCCAGGAGGCCGGCGTTGACCGACTCCATGGTCTCCTCGCCTACCTCGTCCATGACTCCCCCGGGGGGGAGCATTGGGATGCCGTCACTCGGGTCGTCGTGTGAACTCATGGAGGAGGATCGCTGGCACCTAGGGGGGCGAGTCGTGCGCCCTGCAGCTTAGGCACTCGGTCCCCCCCCAATGAGGGGCCCGAGCGCGCCGCAGGATTATACGCGCTAGAGTTAGGCTCTGCGTCCGCCATTATGCGGAGGGCCTATGACTCCCAGAGACCGCTTTGGAGCTCGTCGGAAACGAATCTTGAGCGCGCTGGGAGAGACCTGCGCCAAGATCGAGAGCATCCTCTCAGGCCAGTCGATCACCCTCGCCGACGTTCAGCTCCCCCAGGACCGAGATCCAGGGCCTTCGCCTCTCGAGCGGCTGCGGGTCTTCAAGGATCTGCTGAGCGAGGCTCTCAGGGAGCTAGAGGTCGGCGGGCAGCGCTCTTGCGGGACTTGCGGTGAGCCCCTCCCGGCCGCTGAGCTCGACGAAACACCGTGGTCCTTTCGATGCTCGGACTCTTCCTCTTGTTCGCGGCCAACCCCCCGGTAGAATCCGGGCCGATTGGCGCATCGTCTAATGGTAGGACAGAGGACTCTGAATCCTCCAGTCAAGGTTCGAATCCTTGTGCGCCAGCTCTACTAAAGTCCGCCCCGAGGAGTTCAGAGACCTCGGGGCGGCATTTTTTTTGGGGGGGAGGGTCCTCCCCCGTTCCTTCGCTCGTGCCTCGCTACGGAACTCCCCCTCCGGGTGCTTCGCACCCAAGGGGGGGGACTTCGTCCCCCCTTGATCCCCCCTGATTTTTGCTTCGCCTTCGACGGAGGGCTGGTTTGCTTCGCCTGCGACGAAGGGCTGGTTTGCTTCGCCTGCGGCGAAGGGCTGGTTCGCTTCGGCTTCGACGAGGGATCAGCGAGTGGCGTATCCTCCCGACCTCCTCCAGCGCTTCGCGCTCGAGGCGACTCCTCCTACCGAACGGACGGCCCTGTGGATCAGCCCAACACTTTCTTTGTCGAGGTCTCAGGCGCGGGTCTGCCGGAGGTGGACGGTCTCTTCGTCCCTTCGACGGCGCCGCCGGCCGAGTCCGAGTCGGGGACCGTCTCTTCGCTTGGCTACTGGAACGGGAAGTTGGCCTGGGATCGCGCGGACGGGAAGTGCGAGCGGAGCCCGGCCCTCTCCTACTCGAACAGCTACAAGTCCTGGCGGATTTGCCGCCTCGACGGGCACCTGGCCTACGACTTCACGACCGAGGAGGACATGCCGCCGACCGACCGCGAGTGGCACATCTACAAGAAGGGCGTGGCCCCGGCACCGAAGGTCACGGTCCACCACTTCGATCCGCGCGAGCCCTGCCCTGCGCCGAACGTCGTGTTCGTCCTCGGAGGACCTGGGAGCGGGAAGGGCACGATGTGCTCGCTGGCCGAGGCTCAGCTCGGCTGGACCCACCTCTCGACGGGCAACCTGCTCCGCGCCGAGCGTGAGGCCGGCGGGCCGACCGCGGAGGCCATCGAGGGCTACATGACCGCCGGCAAGCTCGTCCCCAACGAGATCACCGTGACGCTCCTCAAGAACGCCATGGAGCACGCCACTCGCACCACGGGCAGGACGAACTTCCTCCTCGACGGCTTCCCGCGCTCTCTCGACAACATGGAGGGCTGGTACGAGATCTTCGGGCGCGAGGCGGAGCTGCCGCGCATGCTCTACTTCGAGTGCCCCTACGAGGTCCTCGAGAAGCGGATCCTGGGCCGCGCCAAGTATTCCGAACGGAGCGACGACAACGTCGAGAGCATGAAGCTCCGCTTCGAGACCTACAAGGCCGAGACCCTCCCGACCCTCGAGCTCTTCCGCGGCAAGGACAAGGTCGTCGAGATCGACGCCAGCCAGGATCGCGAGAGCGTCTACGCCCTCGTCGGGAAGAGCCTCGCCGAGCACACCGACCCGGCCCTCGCGGCCCAGCCCCTGACCGAGAAGTCGGAGATGCTCCTGGGCCTCCGCCCCTGGCCCAAGCGGGGCTAGCTCGTTCGACGCCAAGGCCTAGCGGCGGCCTGGCTGGCAGCCAGGCCCGTCGCGCTGCAGCGCTCCTCCGCTTCCGCGCTTCAAGGGACCTGGGAAGAGGCTAAGATCCGCGCCTTGGATCCCGCCCGGACCGGAGGAGCCCATGGCTCGCCTCGCCCTCATCTTGACTCTGATCGCGACTCTGCTGCTCCAGTCGGGCTGCGGGGTGATCTTCGGCTACGGCAACCCGCAGCCGGTCCAGGTCCTCGCCAAGCTCCCAGACGGACAGTTCGTCGAGGGCTTGGCCATAGCCAACCGCGGACGTCCCGTCGAGGGCACGAGCGGCGGCACCGTCTACCTCCACCCGGCCGAAGAGCATCTGCTCACGATCTCAGACCCCGACTACCGCAGCACGCAGCAGACCATCGTGCGCAAGATCCGGATCGAGATCGCTCTCCTCGACGCGCTCACGCTTGGGATCGGGCTCCTCGTCGACTACTTGAGCGGCTCGCTCTACAGCATTCAGCCTGACGTCATGATCGGAGTCCGCCTCAAGAGCGAGGTCGACGCCCTCATGAACAAGGCCCGCGAGGACGGCGCGAAGCCAAGCGACACGGGCCGGACCACAGACCCCGTGGCCGAGCCCGAGCCTGAGCGCACCGACGGAATCTACGTCGAGGACCTCGGCAGCGGACGCAAGGTGTTCTTGCCCAACGACGCCGCCAAGTGCGAGGCCTGCCAGGGCCTGCGAGGGACCCTCTCGACCTGTCCTCACTGCGGCGCTGGCGGTTGATTCATGCGGAGCTCACTGCACGCCACGCTCCTAGTGTCCTGCGCGGACGGTCCGGGGATCGTGGCCGCGCTGGCTCGCTTCGTGTTCGAGCAGGGCGGCAACATCCTCGACTCGGATCAGCACGCTGACTCTCGCCAGGGCGTGTTCTTCACCCGCCTGACCTTCACCCTGGAGGGCTTCAAGGTTCCGCGTCAGGAGATCGCCGGGACCGTGGCCGATCTCTTGGCCAAGCACTCGCCGACGGTGGACGTCCGCTTCTCTGATGCGGTCAAGCGCGGCGCGATCCTGGTCAGCAAGACCAACCACTGCCTCTACGACCTCCTCCTGCGCCAGCAACGCGGCGAGCTCCGCTGTGAGTTCCCCCTCGTGATCGGCAACCACGACACCCTGCGCCCCGTGGCTGAGCACTTCGGGACCGCCTTTCACCACGTCCCGGTGACCAAGGAGACCAAGGCCGCAGCTGAGGAGGAGGTGTTCGACCTCCTGGATCGTGAGGGGATCGATTTCGTGGTCCTGGCCCGCTACATGCAGATCCTCTCGCCCGTGTTCGTGGACCGCTATCCGAACCGCGTGATCAACATTCACCACGGCTTCCTGCCCGCGTTCCAAGGCGCCAAGCCCTATCACCAAGCCCACAAGCGCGGAGTCAAGCTGATCGGCGCCAGCGGCCACTACGTCACGGCGGACCTCGACGAGGGCCCGCTGATTACTCAGAGCGTGGTCCCGGTCAGCCACCGCGACTCAGTCCGAGACATGGTCCACAAGGGGCGCGACCTGGAGAAGACCGTCCTGGCGAACGCGGTCCGCTGCCACGTCGAGAATCGGATCCTGGTCTACGCCAATCGGACCGTCGTCTTCGACTAGCCCAAGTCGTCGCCGGACCTAAGAGTGTTCTCATGTGAGAACACTTGGCCCACTTCGGCCCCGGCCCCTCGCTGCTCCCGCGACCCAGCGACCGCCCCTCGGACCTCGACCCGCCCCCGCTGTCCCTACCTGTCGAAGGCTCTTCGCGGGTCACTCGCTCTTGCCGCGTCACCGCCTCTCGCGCGGGTCGACTCGCCCTCGCATGCTCTTCTCACCCGATCCAAGGGCTTCGGGCTCGCGATCTCTAGCCTGAACCCAACTCATCAGTCCCCCTCCTCGGCAGTCGCAGGACTCGGTCCAGGACGCAATGGGTCCTCTTCCCCTTCCCCGCTGATAGTGGCGGTCCCAAGAGGTAACCTCGCGGCTCTTCAGGAGAGCCCATGAGCGATTCGGCGGTCACCCAAGTCCCAGTCTTTGATCTCAAGCGCCAGACTCAGGCCCTCAAGCCTGAGCTGATGGCCGCGCTCGAGAGCGTCGTCGACGGCTGCGGTTTCAGCCTCGGGCCGCAGGTCAAGGCCTTCGAAGAAGAGTTCGCCGCCGCCACCGGCGCCGCCCACGTGATCGGCGTCGACTCCGGCACCAGCGCCCTGCACCTGGCTCTCCTGGCCCTGGGCGTGGGCCCTGGCGACGAAGTGATCGTCCCGGCCCTGACCTTCATAGCGACCGCCTGGGCTCCGACCTACGTCGGCGCGACCCCGGTGTTCTGCGACGTCGACCCCGTGACCCTCTGCATGAGCCCCGAGAGCGTCGCGTCTGCGATCACGGACAAGACCAAGGCCGTGATCTGCGTTCACCTCTACGGGCAAAGCGCCGACCTGACGGGTCTCAACGCGGTCTGCCAGGAGAAAGGTGTCCCGCTGATCGAGGACGCCGCCCAAGCCCAGGGCGCCCTCTTCGAGGACCGCCACGTCGGGATCGACGGGGTCATGGGCTGCTTCAGCTTCTACCCGACCAAGAACCTGGGAGCCCTCGGCGACGCGGGCGCGCTGACGACCAACGACGAGGCCCTCGCTGCAGAGCTGCGCACGCTCCGCGACCACTCGCAGAAGGTCAAATACCAACACCACGCCGTCGGCTTCAACTACCGAATGGCGGGCTTCCAAGGCGCGGTCTTGAGCGTCAAGCTCCGGCACCTCGGCGGCTTCAACGATCGCCGCCGCGAGATCGCGGCCGCCTATCACGCTGGCCTCTCGGGTGTCAGCGAGCTGACCCTCCCGACAGAGGTCGCCGGGCGACACCACGTCTATCACCAGTTCGTGTGCCGTCATCCGCGGCGCGAAGCTCTGACCACCGCTCTCCGCGAGCGCGGGGTCGGGACCGGCCTCCACTACCCGCGGCCTCTCCACCGTCAGCCGGTCTACGAGCCCCTTGGCTACGGAGTCGGGAGCTTCCCGGTCTCCGAGACCGCCGCCGACGAGGTGTTCAGCCTGCCCATGTTCCCCGAGCTGCGCGACGAGGAGGTCGCCTACGTCGTGGAGACGGTTCGCGCCGTCGCCAGCGAGGTCTAAGGCTCCAGCGAGACGGGCCCCGCGCTCAAGAGGTCGCCACGGGTCCCTGGGCCCCCCCTTGTGCGAAAGCCCGCTGCGCCCGATGCTGGGGGGGTGAAGCGCCCTCTCCTAGATTCCAGGCTCCGAGCGGCGATCGCCGCGAGCCTGGCCCTCGTCCTCTGCGCCTCGACGACCCCCTCCGAGGCGACCAACACCGGCCGCAAGATCAAGCTCGAGGTCACCCTGCACGGAGGCAAGGTCCTCAAGGGCCGCTTGGAGTGGAAGAAGACCCACCTCCTCGTCCGCGGCGGCCGGAAGCAAAAGATCAACTACCGCGACGTGTCCTCGATCCGGGCGCCGGCCCTCGAGACCGAGGAAGAGCTGCTCAAGGCCTTCGAGGCCCGCAAGACTCAGCGCCCGCCGACCGACGCCAAGGCCTGGCTGCGGCTGGCCCGCTGGGCCCGCGGCGAAGGGCTCTATGACGAGGCCGCCGCCGCCTGCGAGGAGGCCCTCAAGCTAGAGCCCGACAACGTCCAAGCGCGACACGGCGCGGGTCAGGTCGAGGACGCCGAGAAGGGCTGGATCTCGGTCACGGCGGCTCTGGCGGCCCGTCGGACCAAGCTCGAGCCCGGAGACCACGACGGCCAGATCGAGTTGGCGCGCTTCGCCAGGAAGCACGGAGCTGAGTCCTACGCCTTCGATATCTGCGTCCAGGTCCTGCTTCAAGACGCCTTCCACGAGGGCGCGCTGCGGGTGATCCGACCCGAGACGGACCGCTATCGGCAGCGAACCAAGCTCCGACTCCCGATAGCGGGGCGCTGGGAGATCAGCGCAGACCGGACTCGGCACCACGCCAAGAAGGGCTACGCGGTCTATGCCGTGGACTTGACCAAGGTCGACGAGAAGCGCAAGCACTTCCGCGGCCGGGGCAAGAAGCTGGTCGACCACTTCGCTTGGGGGGAGCCCTTCTACGCCGTGGCCGACGGGACCGTCGTCGAGGTCCGTGAGGGCTTCCCCGACAACCCGATCGGCAAGATCGGGGACAAGGCCGAGAAGCACAACGGCGTCGCCATCGATCACGGCCACGGCGAAATGTCCTGGTATGTCCACGCCAAGAAGGGCTCGGTCAAGGTCAAGCTCGGGCAGAAGGTCAAGCGCGGACAGCTCTTGGGCGAGGTCGGCAACAGCGGCGGGAGCGCGATCCCCCACCTCCACTTCACCTTGGTCTCGTTCCGCGGGATCAGCGTGCCTTGGCGCTGCGAGTCCTTCGAGGTCATGGCGCCCGACGGGACCCCGATTCGGGCCACAGACACCTGGCCCCGTGAAGGCTGGGTGATCCGCGGGTCGGAGCCCAAGGTCGCTCCGGACCCGCCTCCCGCTGACGACGACGACGACGACGACGACGACGACGACGAGGACAAGGACGAGGACGAGGACGACGAGTGACCGAGATCGCTCACATCTCTGACCTTCACTTCGGCTGGACCCCCGGAAAATCGGGAGTCCCGCGGCGCAAGTTCCTCAACAAGCGGCTCCTGGGCTACGTGAACATGCGCTTTCACCGCAAGCACCCCCAGGCCATAGCCGACGCCCTCGCGAATGACCTCCGGGCCTCACCCCCCGACCACCTCGCGATCACCGGCGACTTCACCAACCTCTCCCTTCCGGGGGAGTTCGAGCAGGCCCGGGCTTGGGTCGAGAGCCTGGGCCTCCCGCCTGAGCGAATCAGCGTGATCCCAGGAAACCACGACGCCTACGTTCACCACGGCGTCCAGCTCTTCCAAGACACCTTCGCCCCCTGGCTGGGTGGCAGCGCCTGGCCTTGCGAGCGTCGCGTTGGCTCGGCTGCGCTCTTCGGAACATCTAGCTCCCTGGCTGTCCCCTGGTTTCGCGCCTGGGGTCGCCTCGGCGAGCCTCAACTCGCGGCCCTCGACGCGGCCCTCGACGCCAGCGACGCCCTGTTCAAGGCCGTCCTCGTGCACCACCCACCGGTCCTCGGCACTGGCCGCCCAGACGCCACCCGCCGCAACAATCGCGACGGGGCCCGCCTCGTGGAACTCTGTCAGGGTCGCGTCGACGCGATCCTCTGTGGGCACACCCACCACGCCTTCGACTTCACCTACCCCGGGCCCAGGCCCCTGCGGATCCTGTGCGCGGGCTCGACGACCATGGCGCCCAAGGTCCACGGGACCGCGGCCACCTACAACCGCTACCGCCTCCTGGGGGCGCGTCTGAGCGAGGTCCGGATTCGGGGCTTCCACCCGCGCCTGGGAGCTTTTCTCCCGGTCGGCTCGAGGCGTCCCACGGCGACAGCGCTGACACCGACGAGCTGAGCGCTCTTCGTGGACGCGAGCAGCCTCCCTACCCGTGCCGGATCCCAAACAGTCCTCTAGCGACGAAGCTCGCTCGCCAGGCGGTTCATGATCGTCTGCATGCTCGCCACGACCTCCCGCGCGCCGCGGGCGAGGTCTGCGGGGTCGTCGGGAGAGCCGCTCAGGTGGACGGGCTCGCCGACCTCGATCAGGATTCGGGCCGGGTAGGGCAGGAAGGGCAGGAAGCCGCTCGTGAGGCCCCAGGGGAAAGAGACCACGATCGGGAACACCTTGAGGCGGAACCTCGAGTCCGCCAGCCCGCTCCAGCGCGCGAGGCGCTCGCCGCGCGTCAGGACGTGCCACACGTCATGGGCGCCGGCGGCGACCACGGGGACGATCGGAACTCCCGCCTCGAGGGCGACCTTCACGAAGCCTGTTCGCTGGCCGAAGGCGATCCTGTCCCGCTCTCGGCTGGGGCGCATCACGTCGTGGTCACCGCCCGGATAGACGAACACCTTGCGCCCAGCGGCGAAGGCCGCCCGGGCGTTCTCGGGCCTGGCGGGGACGACGCCCAAGCGCGGAATCAACGAGCGGACGCCTGGGACTCGGAACGCCAGATCATGTCCAAGGACGACGAGGGGATCGCTGAAGCCGGTCGCGCGGTGAAAGGAGTGGACCGCGAGGGGAGCCTCGGGCATGACGAAGCCGCCGTTGTGGTTGGCAGCCAGGAGGGCGGGGCCCTCCGGGAGGCGCTCCCAACCCTCGACGCGAGCCCGGAAGTAGCCGCGGTAGGACGAGTAGAAGCGGTCCAGGCGCCGGATCAGGTCGAAGTCCGGCATTGGCAGCGTTGGCAGCGGCGCGTTCACGTCTTCGTTGTATCGCCCGCTTCACCTTTGCGCTCCCGCGCGCGTCGGCGAAGCTGCTCCCATGCGCATAGCGATCACTGGAGCCACCGGCCTCGTCGGCCGCCGCCTCTGCCACAGCCTGGCCAGCAAAGGGCACGACTTGCGGGTCCTGACCCGCAATCCCCAGCGCGCCACGGGCCTTCCGACCCAGGACCTCCGCCGCTGGTCTCCTCTCGAGGCGCCTGAAGAGGGCCTCCTGAGCGAGGTAGACGCCGTAGTCCACCTCGCGGGGGAGTCGGTTCAGGGGCGCTGGACAGCGTCAAAGAAGCGCTCGATTCGCGAGAGCCGAGTGCGCGGGACGGCCTCGGTCGTCGACGCGATCAAGAGCGCTCGCGCCAGCGGAACGGGGCCTTCCGTCCTCGTCTCCGCCAGCGCCATTGGCTGGTATGGAGAGCGCGGCGACGACGAGCTCAACGAGCGCGAGCCCGCCGGCAGCGACTTCCTGGCCGAGGTCTGCCAGGCTTGGGAGGCCGAGGCTGCCAAAGCCGTGCTCCACGGCGTTCGCGTCGCGCGCCTCCGCTTCGGGCTCGTCCTAGCGCCCGAGGGCGGAGCTTTGGCGGAGATGAAGCTCCCCTTCTCCCTCGGATTGGGCGGGACCCTCGGGCCTGGGACCCAGTGGTGGAGCTGGGTTCACATAGAGGACCTGATCGCGCTTACGACCTGCGCCCTGGACGACGAGGCCTACTCGGGCCCCGTAAACGTCACGGCCCCGGCGCCGGTTCGGCAGCGGGAGTTCGCCAAGGCGCTAGGTGGGGCTCTCAGCCGCCCCGCGTTCCTCCCCGCACCGCGCTTCGCCCTCAAGCTGGCCCTCGGCGAGTTCTCGACGGAGCTCCTGACGAGCAAGCGCGTCCTCCCCGCAGCAGCCCAAGCCGCTGGCTACGAGTTCAGCTTTCCAGAGCTCAGCCCAGCCCTGACGGACCTCCTCAAGACGTCGTGAGCGGACGGATCTTTCTGCTTGGCGCTGGCTACTGCGCGCGCGCCCTGGCTCTTGAGCTCCTCTCCGAAGGCTGGGAAGTCCGGGGCACGGCTCGCACGAGCGAGGGCCTAAGCGAGCTAGAGGGCCTCGGGATCCAGCCTTGGCGCTTTGGCCCCGACCACTCCCTGGAGTCGGCGGCCTGGAGCGGAGTCAGCCACGCTCTGTCCTCGATCCCACCCAGCGCGGCCGGCGATCCAGCCCTCGAGGTCTTGCGAGAGCTGGCGCCGAGCTTGGAGTGGCTCGGCTACGTCTCCTCGACCGGCGTCTACGGTGATCACGCTGGAGCCTGGGTCGACGAGGAGAGCGAGCTCAGGCCAGCTGGATCCGAGCGCGGGCGCCGACGTCAAGCCGCCGAAGCAGCCTGGCGAGACCTGAGCCAGCCCTGGCAAGTCTTCCGCGCCAGCGGGATCTACGGACCGGGGCGCGGCCCCCTCCAGAGAGTCCTCGCGGGACGAGCGAGGAGGGTCGACGCCCCTCACCTCTTCTCGAGGGTCCACCGCGAGGACATCAGCGCTGCGATCCGGGCTTCCCTCGCGCGCCCCCGCCCCGGAGGGATCTACAACCTCTGCGACGAAGAGCCTGCCACGAGCGCTGAGGTCACCGCCTACGCCTGCCGCCTCCTCGGTCGTGAGGTCCCCCCCTTGGAGCCCTTCGTCCTCGAGGAGCTCCCGCCCGCTGTGGCCTCCTTCTATCGAGACCGACGTCAGGTGCGCAGCGTTCGGCTCAGGAGCGAGCTAGGGCTCGAGCTTCGCTACCCGACCTATCGCGAAGGCCTCACCGCAGACGCCGCGGCTCTCGCGCCGTAGATCGCTCGAGCAGGGCATTCCAACCACAGGCGCGACGCCGACGAGGGGGAGGACCCCCGCCGGCGCCGCTGGAACAGTTGTTCTCTTCTCTCGCGCTAGCCGCTTTGCTGGGCGTTGTTCTGGCTGCGGCCCGCTGCACGGCGGAGGCGCCGCGAGGTGCTGTATTGGCGATAGACGCGCTGCTTGCCCTTGGGCGCTGTCTCCTCGTCGGGCTGGTTGAGGCGCTGGAAGCGAGCCTTGCGCTCGGCTCGGGCGGCCGTGTGGTAGCTGACCTGGACCACCTGCTCCATGCGCTCGGCGGTGCCCGCCGGGAGCTCGGCCCGCCGATCCCGCGAGCCTGGGGCAGGGCGGGGCTTCTTCTGGGCGAGGGGGGTCGGGGGCGCCTCGACCGGCGGCGCGGGCGTCCGACGGGGCGGGAGGGGCGGGTTGACCACGAGCCCGGGACGGCGGGGGCGCTCTATGGCCGTCGGCGGGCAGGGTCGCGGGGCCGGCTTGCCAGCCGGCGCCCCGACGAGAGGAGCCGCTGCACCAGGAGCCGCTCGCCGGGGCGCCCCGCGTGGTGGACTCTTGGCTGCGGCGCGGGGGGCGCCGACAGCCGGACTGCGCGGGGCAGTGCGCGGTCCGAGAGCCTTGGTGGACTTGGGCCTCGGGCGAGGGGTGGCCTGGGCGGGTCGAGGAGTTCGCGCCTTGGCCTCAGCCTTGGCAGCCGCGAGCTTCGCGGTCAGCTCGGGACTCGCGGCGGGCTCGAGGGCCTCGAGGTTCGCGCGCTCCTCGCCCTCCATGTTGCGAATCTGAACCCGCGCTTTGCGGTCGGTGCCGAAGAAGGGGATCCCCGACTGGGGAGCTGGGCGAGCCGCCCGCTGCTTAGCGAGGCGCTCGGCGCGGAAGCGCGCGAAGTCGTCGTCTGTGTTCGGGTCGGTCATGCCCTCCCCTAAAGCACGCCTGGGGCCCAATCCGGCACATTGGTGGGAAAGCACTTAGGACGAGTCAGGTACCCCAAAGTGCCCGAGGCAGGTAAAGCCGCCTGTGAGGTCGGGCTGCTGGGCCTGGTAAATCCTGGAACCGCTGGGAGCGCAGGCGCGTCTCACCGGCCAGCCGGGCTCACGCAGAAGGTCTCCATGCGCACACTTCCTCTCCTCTTCGTTGTCAGCTTCGCTCTCGTCTCCGCGGCGAGTCCAGAGGCGCCAGCCTCGTCTTGGATCGAGGCCCCGGCCTCGCTCAAGATCTCCGAGAAGGCCAAGGTCGGCTATCGCTACGAGCTGGTGGTCAACAGAGGTCGCACTTGGCGCGCGATCGTCGGCGAGACGAAGACTGCCTGGCACGTGGAGCAGCCGGCGGCCTACTTGCAGGACGGAAAGGGAGGCGTCACGGAGTGGGTCATGGCCCTCGTCGTCGACAAGAAGACCGGCAAGGTCTCGAGCGCCCAGGCGGGGCCCGTGGGCGGGAAGCTCTCAAAGATCCTCATCTTGAAAGAGGAACCCGAGGCTCCCGCTTCTTCCAGCCAGGAGGAGTTCGAGCTCCCGAGTGGCGCTACCGTCATGGCAGACGTGCTCGAGACCGAGGTCGCGGGGAGGAAGGTGACGACTTGGAGGGGGCGCAAGGGAACACCACTCGCGAACGTCCTCCTGCGTCGCGCGGGCCTTCGCGACGTCGAGCTGAAGGCGGACCCCAAGCCAGGCAAGCTCGAGCTCGAAGACCTCGACGAGAAGGGGCAGGCGGTCTTTCTAGAGACCCTCGAGGTGATCTATAGCGACGGAACTCGCCTCAGCCACGCTCGGCACGCCGTCGCTGAATCCCTTGGCCTCAGCGTGGTGGAGTCGGCCTACGAGAACCTCCTGACTCGACTGGCGAGCCTGACTAGGGACGCCAAGAGGTCGGTGAACTGGAAGTAGGGCGGGCCTACGTAGAGCGAGAGGCTGGCTGAAGGCTTGAATCACCACGCGATCCTTGACACCTCTTCACAAGGTGTCACGCCCTCGGATTATCCTGCTCGCCTGTGCTCCGCCCCCTCGCCCTCCTCCTGATCTCCCTCCTCGTGTCCGTCACCGGCTGCGTCGAGCGAGAGCTCGTCATAGAGACCAGCGAGCCGGCCGAGGTCTTCGTCGACGGCGAGCGGATCGGAACCACCACGGCCGAGGCGCCGGCTCGCCTGCCCTTCGACGACTACGGGACGCGCCAGGTCACGGCCCGGGCGCCTGGCTTCGTCCCCGAGCAGCGAGCCGTCGAGCTCGCGGTGCCTTGGTATCAGGTCTTCCCCCTCGGGTTCTTCAGCGACGTGCTCTGGCCAGGGACGATCCACGACGAGCACCGCGTCCTCCTGACCCTGACCCGCCGCGGCGATCCCCGCCCGGCCGACGAGATCGCGCGCGAGGCCAAGGCCTTCGCGACCGATCCGGAGAGCGAAACCCATGAGTGACTCCTCCAACGACCTGGCGGGCAAGCGCGCCACGGTCTGGGGACTGGGCGTGTTCGGCGGCGGCGCCAGCGTGGCCCGCTATCTAGCTGAGGCCGGGGCTGAGGTCACTGTGATCGACATGAAGCCGCGCGAGAAGCTGGCCCGCTCGGTCGCGTCCCTCGAGGACCTCTCGCTGCGCTTTCACCTGGGAGAGGCCCACCGCGAGGAGGACCTCCTCGGCGCCGACCTGGTGGTCAAGAGCCCCGCGATTCCGCCGCGGAGCGAGTGGCTCCCCCGCCTGGCAGAGGCCGGCGTCCCCGTCCGCAGCGAGATCGGGCTGGCCCTGGCCCGAGTTCGCGTCCCCTGGGTCGCGGTCACCGGCTCTAAGGGCAAGACCACGACCGCCAGCCTGGCAGGCGCCCTGGCCTCGGGCGGCGGCCGCAAGGTCCTGGTCGCCGGCAACAACGAGCGTCCCCTGACCGACGCGCTGAAGCTCGAGCCCGAGGCCCTCGTGCTCGAGCTCTCCTCCTTCATGGCCGACGCCCTGGCCCGCGAGCGCGCTGCTGGCGTGGAGTTCCCGGCCCCCCTCGCGCTGATCCTGACTCAGCTCTGCCCCGAGCACCTCAACTGGCACGACGGCGTCGAGGACTACTACGGCGCCAAGCTCTCGCTCAAGGAGCTCGGTCCACGAGAGCTCGTGATCCCGCGCGGTGAGCCAGAGCTCGAGGCGCGCTTGGGGCAGGACCCGCGCCTGGTTCGAGTCGGAGGAGAGCCGGCCGACGCCCGAGACCTGTTCTGGAGCGAGGGCTGGGCGACCCGCGGCCAGGAGCGCCTCTTCCCAGCCGCAGACCTCTGCCTCTTGGGCGCCCACAACCGAACCAACGCCCTCTTGGCGAGCGCGGCCGCCCTGGCCCTGGGCGCCGGACCGAGCGACCTCCAGAGCGGGGCCCGGGCCTTCGAGCCCCTCGAGCACCGCCTGGAGCCGGTCGCGCGGCGCGGTGAGCTGACCTTCGTCAACGACTCGACGGCCACCACGCCAGAGGCCGCGATCGCAGCCCTGGAGGCAGCCCCCAAGCCCGTCGTCCTCCTGGCCGGCGGCTCGGACAAGGGCGCCGACTACAGCGCCCTCGGGAGAGCGGCAGCCGAGTCAGCCCAGACCGTGGTCTGCCTCGGCGTCGTGGGCGAGCGGATCGCGGCCGCCATCGAGGCCGCCGAGGGACCCGCCAAAGTCCTCCGCGCGAGCGGGACCTTCGAGGAGGCCTTCGCCCTCGGGCTCAGCGAGTGCGGCCCCAGCGGCTCGCTCCTCCTCTCCCCTGCGGCCGCGAGCTACGACATGTTCGCCAACTTCAAGGCGCGAGGTGAGCGCTTTGGAGAGCTGGCTCGCGCCGCTGCTCAGGCCTAGGGCTCTTGGAGAACGCAGCTCACACGCTCTGCGGCTTGGCCCTCGCCCGCGCTGGCGCGGATCGACTAAGTCCTCTGGCGACGGTTGCCGTCGTCGTCGGCGCCAACCTCCCGGACAGCGACGTCTTGGGCTATCCCTTCGGCGGCCAGCCCTACTACCTCTGCCACCACCGGGGCCTGACGCACTCGCTCCTAGGAATGGCGGTCGAGTCCTTCCTCTTGGCGGGCGTGATCTGCCTCGCCGCCCTGGCGTTTCGCCGGGTCCTCTCTCGCGAGGGCCCGCCGCTCCGCTTCCGCGGCCTCTGGCTGGCGGCGGGGATCGGACTCCTCAGCCACCTCGTCCTCGACTCCCTCAACACCTACGGCGTGCGCCCCTTCCTGCCCTTCTCTGAGGCGCGCTTCTACGGAGACATTGCGTTCATCGTCGACCCCTGGCTCTGGCTGGGCTTCGGCTTCGCCGCCTGCTTGGGGGCCCCGCGTCCCGGGCCGTCGCCTCAGCTGCCTCCAGCAGACGTCGAGGCCCAAGCTGCCGCCGTCGAGGAGGCCCTCGCCAGCGAGGACATGTCCGCGCTAGACGACGGGCTGAAGGGGGTCCTGGCCCAGGCCGAGCCTCCGCCCCCTCCCGCAGCGGACGCCCGGGCCCGAGTCTGGGAGGGCGCGGCGCGTATCGGCTGGGGGATCGCGATCTTCCTGGGAGCTGCGCTCCTCTTTACTCATGACCGAGCTCCCTCCGCCGCGGGCTGGCTCTGGAGCCTGCCCTTCCTCGCGATCCTCGGGGCGCGCCACTTCGGGCTCGTTCCCCCGCGGCTCCGGCAGCGCTTCGCTTGGGCAGGACTGGGAGCCGTATGCCTCTACCTAGCTGTGCTGGGTGGGCTCCAGCGCCTCGGCGACGCCCAAGCGCGGGTCGCCGTCACGCGCCTCGCTCAGGCCCCCGTCGAGGTCAGCACGACTCACCCGGCGCCGGCGGTCCCCTGGCGCTTCCACGCCGTGGTCGCGACGCGCGAGACCGTGTTCCAAGCCAGCGTCGACCTCTTCGCAGGCGTCGAGGTCGACCCCGGCGCGCTCCCGCGCCAGCTCGATCACCCCGCGCTCTCTAAGGTCGAGGGCACACGCGAGCACGTGGCCTGGCGGAGCTTCGCGCGGATCCCCTTCGTGGCTCAGCTCTCAGAACCCGGGAGCCCCCTCCTGCTCCTCCTCGGCGACGCCCGCTACATGCCCATCCCCCGCGCAGCCTGGTGCAACCTCGTGGCCTCACCCCCCGCCGAGGGCAAGCGCTGATCGAGCCCGCAGCCGGGAGATCGGAGCGGTAGGATCCTTCAGGCCTATCCGCCCAGGAGACCCCATGAGTGATTCCCGCGGCGCCGACGCGTCCCGCAGCGAGCGCAAGTCCTTCCTTCGTATCTTGACCTCGGTCGCCTGGGCCGACGGCGTGGCTGACGAGCGCGAGCTCGAGCAGATCCACCTCGCGGCCAGTGAGCTCTCGGTCGCCCTCAGCGAGCGCGACCTCGAGGCTCACGACCTCGACGAGCTGGCCGCGAGCCTCACACACCCCGAGCTGCGGGCCCGACTTCTCGACGAGCTAGCGACCCTGGCCAAGGCCGACGACTGCCTCGACGACGACGAGCTCTCCACGATCAAGTACTTCGCCAAAGCCTGGGACTTGCCGCCGCCCCTCCTCGACATGCTCGACTGGGACGGCGTTTCGGACCTGATCTTTGGTGACACAGGCGAGAGCGACGACTCGGAAGAAGAGAGCGACGCATGATCGATATCACGATTGAGGGCCCGGGCAAGAACGCCCTCGGCTCCGAGCTCATGGCTTCGCTCCTCGATCAGGTCCGGGCGGCCGGAGGTCAGCCGATCCTGCTGCGGGGAGGCGGCGACGCCTTCTCGGCGGGCTTGAACCTCAAGGAGGTCGCGGCCCTCGACCCCAAGGGCATGGAGTCCTTCCTCCGCCTCCTGGGCGACCTCGCGGCCGAGCTCTTCGACTACCCCGGGCCGACGGTGGCCTGCGTCAACGGCCACGCCATAGCGGGCGGCTACATCCTCGCCCTCTGCTGCGACTGGCGCGTCGGCGCCAACTCGCCCCGCGCTCGGATCGGCCTCAATGAAGTCGCCTTGGGACTGCGTTTCCCAGCGCGGCTCCTGCGCATGCTTCGCTACCAGCTCCCGCGCTTGGATCGGATCGTGCTCCCGGCCGGCCTCCACGACCCGACCGAGGCCCTCCGGCTCGGGCTCCTTGACGAGCTGGCTGCCCCCGACGAGGCCGAGGCTGTGGCGCGGACGCGCCTCGAGGTTATGGCTCGCTATCCCCTCGACGGCTACGCGGCCGCCAAGGCTGACCTCCGCGCCGGCGTGACTCGCTACGACGAGGACGAGGAGCAGGCCTTCCTGGACGACGTGATCCCGGTCTGGACCTCGCAAGGGGTCAAGGACCGCGTCCGCGCGATCCTGGGCGGTTGAGGTGAAGCCCTTCGTCGCGCACGTCGTGGGAGAGGGGCTCGAGGCGGTCGGGCTCCTCGAACCGGAGCGAACCCATGCCCTGACCGAGGCGCTCCCGGTCGGCGCCATCGTGGCGGTGCCAGCCAGCGCTGAGGAAGGTGTCGAGGTCCTGGCAGATCCGGACACGGCCCGCGCGCGCCTCTATCGAATCCTAGCCCGCAACGGGGTGGACCCGATCCACCCGGGGCCGGTCTTGGCCGAGGCCGCAGCCTTCCAGGCCGCGCCCGGGATCGACGACCCGAGCCTCGTGAATCGTTGCGACCTGCCCTTCGTGACCATAGACAACGACGACAGCCTCGACCTCGACCAGGCCCTCTGCGTCGAGCGCGCGGGCGAGGGTTACCGCGTCTACTACGCCTTGGCCGACGCCGCCCACTACGTCCGCCCGGGGAGCGCGCTGATCGAGGAGTCCCTCCAGCGAGGGACGAGCTACTACCTCCCTAGCCTCTGCGTCCCCATGCTGCCGCCGGTCCTCTCCGAGGACCTGGTCTCGCTCAACCCAAACGTCGATCGCCGCAGCCTCCTCTTCGTCCTCGACCTCGACGCCGAAGGCCGCTCGACGCGAACCACCCTCGAGCGGGCCAGGATCCGGAGCCGCGCCAAGCTCAGCTACCCCGGCGTTCAGGACTACCACGACGCCCCTGCCGGGCACGATTTGTCAGGTAAGGACTTTACCGAGTCCCTCGACCTCCTGCGCGTCGTAGGCGAGCTGCGGATCGCCCTCTCGCGAGCGCGGGGCGTCGTGGAATACAACCGGAGCGAGCTCTCGCTCTCCCTCGAGCCTGGCGGCGCTCGCTTCGAGGTCGGGGTTCGAGACCGGAACGAGGTCGAGCGCTGGAACGAGCAGATCTCGCTCCTCTGCAACATGGAAGGCGCCGAGCTCCTCGAGCGCGGGGCGGCCCTCGAATACGTCCAGCCGGTGTTCCGCGTTCACCCAGCCCCCCTCCACCGCCGCCTGGACGAGCTGGAGGGGATCATTCGGGCCGTGGTCGAGCACCGCGGCCTGTCTGAGGACTGGCGCTGGCGCCGGGAGAAGGAAGAGCTCGCCGCCTACCTCGAGCGGCTCGGGACCCTCCCCCCGCAGCCCCGGGTGTTCGCCACGATTCGGCGTCAGATCCGCTACGCCAACCGGGCCTCGACCTTCCAAGCTGACGTCGGCCGCCACCACGCCCTGGGCGTCGACGGATACGCGCGCTTCTCGGCGCCGATGCGCGAGGTGGTCGGGATCTTCACCCACAAGGAGGGTCTGGAGCGCCTCGGCCTGGCCGCGCCCAGCGACGCTCAGGCCGACGAGGCGCTCCGCAAGCGGGCGATCAACGCGGCCAACGCCGCCAAGAAGCGCCAGAACGCCATGACCAAGGCCGCCGTCGGCCTCGCCATCGAGCAGCTCCTGCGCGACGAGCTCGAGCTGTCCCCCGAGGACCGACCGGTCCGCGTCGGCGCCGTGTTCGGACTCCGAAGCTCGAAGCTCTACATGGCCCTCGACGACTTCCCCATCGAGCTCAAGGTCTATCGCGACGACCTCGAGGCGGCCTACGGCTGCCGCTACGCCCTCAACAAGGCCGGGAGCTGCCTAGGTCCCGTCGAGGGCGCCGAGGCCCCCGCCTTTGGGCTCGGCGACGAGATCCGGATTCGGACCCGGGACTACGACCCCGAGCGCCGGCGCTGGACCTTCGAGATCCTGACCTAGGCGAAGGCGGCTGCTTTGGCAGGCGACGGGCGGTAGGCTCCTAGCCTGTGGAAGTCCGTGACGCGATCAAGCTGGCTGTCGATCACCTCGCAGACGCCGGCGCACCGGAAGAGGTCGCCTCGCGCCTGGTCGAGGGGGGCTACTCCTCCGCCAAGGCCGAGGGGCTCTCGGCGGCCTGCGTCCTGGCTTGCGAAACGGCGCGTGGGGCTACGGACCTCGATCTGGGGCAGCTCCAGGAGACCTTGACGAGCGCTGGGACTCGCGCCGACCTGGCGGCCCTGATCGCGGTCGAGGTGTTCAGCGATCAGAGCCCGGCGCTGCGCCTAGGCGAGGTCTCTGGGGTCCCGGTCCTGCAGCTCCTAGGTGACCTCTGCCAGCTGAGCGACGAGGAGCGCCTCGCGATCCGCGAGGAGCTCCTCGAGCCCCTCTTCGCGCGGGACTGCCGGCTGGTCGTCGACCTGGGTGGGCTCAGCGACGCGCCGCTGGAGGTGTTCGGGATCCTCTGCTCGGACATCGCGACGCTCCGGGCTGCGGGCGGAGATCTCGTCCTGACGGGACTCGATCCCGAGACGAGGGAGCTCGCGACGGCCTATCGCTTGGCGGAGGTGTTCCCCATCGCTTCCGATCCCCAGGCTGCCTTGGAGCGTCTGGGAAAGCTCCCCGCCACGCCGGCCGCGGGCAAGCGCTTCGTCGTCCTCCGCGGCGAGGCCGAGGGGGCAGGGGTCCTCGCGATCCGGGGAGCGATCGACGCTCGTAGCGTCGAGCGCGCCGAGCGCAAGGTCCGCAAGGTCCTCGCCAAGCACCCGCGCCTCGTCCTCGACCTGCGCGAGGCACCCTGGATCTCAGGGGAGGGCTTCGCCTTCCTGCGGGCGATCAGCGCCGAGCTAGGCGAGCGGATCAAGGTCGCGCGGATCTTGGGGCCCGCCGGCGCAGCCGCCCAGGCTGAGAGCCTCAGCGAGGCCATTACGATCTACGCAGACCGGCGCGCAGCCCTCGACGCCTTCGGTCCGACGACGGGTGGCGGGGTGTCCCGAGGAGAGACCTCGAGCGAAGACTTGGCCTCCGACGAGGTCGTCGAGGCCGACGACCCCGCAGCCGAGAAGGCAGCCACCCAGGCGGCGCCGGCGGCTGAGGCGCCAGAGGGACAGGAGGAGCCGCCAAGGAAGCCAGAGGCAGAGCCTGCTCCGGCACCAGAGCCCGAGGCGCCGCAGAGGGCAGGGCTCACTGAAGGCGCGGCAGAGCAGCCGAAGCCGAAGCGCAAGCGCTCCCTGACCAAGCGGCAGGCGAGCGAGCAACGGAGGCGCGACCTCGAGGCCGCGAGGCTCAAGGCCGCCCAAGCGGCCAAGCGCACGGACCCGGCCCCGGCAGCCAAGAAGAGGAAGGAGGTCGGAGCGAGCGGGCCCCCCGAGAGCCAACCAGACTCCGCTGGATCCGAGCAGGTCGCGGATCGAGGAGGAGCCGACGAGACCGCCTCGGGGCCAGAGCCCAAGGAAGGCGAGGCCGACCAGGCCCTTGGAGCCTCGCCAGAGGACAGGGCGGCGGAGGGTGGTCAGCCCGACCCCCCCTCGGGGCTCGAGGAAAAGTCAACGGAGGACGAAGCGCGCCAGGACCTCGAGTCCGAGTCGCCCGCCCCTGAGCCAGACGTCGAGCTCGCGTGAGGCGCACGCTCCTGGCTTTGATCCCCTTCCTGGCCCTCGCGACCCCCGCGGCCGGCGACGAAGTCCGCGTGGCGGTCGCGGCGAACTTCCTCCGCACCGCCGAGGCCCTCAAGGCGGAGTTCGAAGCCCAGAGCCCTCACCGCTTGGTGCTCTCGAGCGGCTCGACGGGGACCCTCTTCGCCCAGATCGAGTCCGGCGCCCGCTACGACCTGTTCTTCGCGGCCGACGCCGCGCGGCCCGCGGCCCTGGCTGCGGGGGGCAAAGCCCGCCAGCGCTCGGTCTACGCCCTTGGGCGCCTGGCGCTCGTCGGGAGCGCGCTCCAAGACCCCAACCAAGGGGACGAGGCGCTGCGGAGCGGCAGCTATCGCCACGTGGCCCTCGCCAGTCCAGCCAGCGCGCCCTACGGGGCGGCTGCCCAGCAAGTCCTCCAGCGACTCGGCCACTGGGACCGCCTCCAAGGCCGACTCGTGTTCGGCCAGAGCGTCAGCCAGACCCACCAGCTCCTCCGCTCGGGCGGGGCCGAGCTGGGCTTCGTGGCCTACGCCCAGGCCAAGGCCTCGGGCGAGCCGGCCTGGCTGGTCCCGGCCTACTTCCACGACCCGCTCCGCCAAGAGGTCGTCCTCCTGAGCGAGTCGCCCGCCGCCCAAGCCCTCTGGACCTTCCTCCAGAGCCCCAGCGCTCAATCCCTGATCAGCGGAGCCGGCTACGACCTCCCGCAGGTCAGCGCGCCCGACCCCAGCCCGGCCTCCGCGCCGCCGGCGCCACCAGGCGGCGCTGCCCAGGCGGTCTGGCTGACCCTCCGTCTGGCCCTCGTCACGACCCTGATCTTGCTCGTGATCTCGACCCCCCTCGCCTGGTGGCTGGGGCGGGGTCGCTCCCTGCCTCGGACCGTGGTCGAGGCCCTCGTAGCCCTGCCCTTGGTCCTCCCGCCGACGGTCCTCGGGTTCTACCTCTTGGTCCTCCTCGGCCCCGAGGGCCTCTTCGGCTCGACCTGGGAGGCCATGGGCGGCCCGCGCTTGGTGTTCTCCTTCAGCGGCCTCGTGGTCGGCTCGGTGATCTACTCGCTGCCCTTCGTGGTCCAGCCCCTCCAGGCCGGCTTCCGCGCCCTCGACGCCCGCCTCCTGGAGGCCGCCGCGACCCTCGGCGCGTCCCCTTGGGACCGCTTTCGGAGCGTCGTGCTCCCCCTGACGCGTCCGAGCTACCTCGTGGCGGCGACCCTGGGCTTCGCCCACACCGTGGGGGAGTTCGGGGTCGTGCTCATGATCGGCGGGAGCGTCCCTGCAGAGACCCGCGTCCTCTCGGTCGCGATCTACGAGCAGGTCGAGCAGCTGCACTACGACCAGGCCCACGTCCTGGCCGGAGGCATGCTCGCCTTCTCCTTCCTGACGCTGCTCGCGGTCTACCTCCTCGACCGCCGCTTCCAGGCGGTGCGCACGTGAGCGAGTCCGCGCCTCCGGCCGGCCTCCGCGCCGAGCTCAGGACCCAGCGCGGTGAGTTCAAGCTCGAGGTCAGCTTGGAGCTCCCCCCGGGCCAGATCACGGGGCTCTTCGGCCGCTCGGGAGCGGGCAAGTCGACGCTCCTGCGCTGCCTGGCTGGCCTCGAGACCTGCAGCGGCTCGATCCAGGTCGGTGAGGAGGCTTGGCTCTCGGAGACACGCTCCCTCGCTCCCCACGAGCGGCGGGTCGGCTACGTGTTCCAGGGTGCCGCTCTCTTCCCGCACCTCGACGTGGCCGGGAACCTGAGCTTCGCCGAGCGCCGGGCTCCCGCTGACGCTCCCCTCAAGCGCTCCGACGTCGTGGGCTGGCTAGGCCTGGGCGACCTCCTCCACCGGCGCCCCGAGACCCTCTCGGGCGGCCAAGCTCAGCGAGTCGCGATCGCGCGCGCGCTCTTGGCCGCTCCCAAGCTCCTCCTCTTGGACGAGCCGGTGGCCTCCCTCGACCTCCCGGCCCGAGCCGAGGTCCTGGGGCACCTCGAGGCGATCCACCGCCGCCTGGCCCTCCCCATCGTCTACGTCAGCCACACCCCCGCTGACCTAGCGCGCCTGGCAGATCACCTGGTCTGGCTCGAGGGGGGGCGAGTCCGGGCTCAAGGCCCGGCGGCCGAGCTCCTAGGTGGCCTCCAGCTCGGCGCGGAGCTCGGACCCGAGGCCTTGAGCGTGGTCCAGGCCGAGGTCAAGGAGCACCACGAAGAGCACCACCTGACCGAGTTGGTCTGTCCCTGGGGGACGCTCTGGGTGCGCCGCCACGAGGGCCAGCCAGGCGACCGCGTCCGAGCTCGGATCTGGGCCCGCGACGTGAGCCTCGACCTCGACCCGCCCGGGCGGAGCTCGGCCCTAAACGTGCTCGAGGTCGAAGTCCAAGAGATCCTGGCTCGACCGCCGGCGGAGGCCCTGGTCCGGCTCGGGAGCCCCGACGCGCCGACCTCGATCTTGGCTAGGATCACGACTCGCTCGCGCGAGGCCTTGGGGCTGGAGCCGGGCGCGAAGGTCTACGCCCGAATCAAGACCGTCTCGCTCGGGCGCGGCGACGCCTCCTCAGGAGCACCGGCATGAGCCTCCCAGAGCGAATCGGCCCCTACCGCATCGAGCGTGAGCTCGGACGCGGTGGAATGGGGATCGTCTACGCCGGGGTCCACGAGGGCGTGGTGCGACGGGCGGCGATCAAGGTCCTCCTCAACGCGGAGAAGGGGGAGGACCGATTTTGGCGCGAGTGCGAGGCCCTGGGCCAGCTTCGTCACCCTGGGATCGTGCAGGTCTATGAGGCCGGCGTTCACGGGGGCCACCCCTACCTGGCCCTGGAGTTCGTCCCGGGAAAGACCCTCGACGACAACCTGAGCACGGGCGGGCCCTGGGACAGCGAGCGGACCGCCCGCCTGGGTCTCGAGCTCTGCGACGCCATGGCCTATGTCCACCAGGGCGGGCTCCTTCACCGCGACCTCAAGCCCGAGAACGTGCTCCTCGACGAGGCCGGGCGAGCCAAGATCACCGACTTCGGCTTGGTCCGCGGAGTCGGGACCGAGGCCCTGACCAAGACCGGCGTCATGGTCGGGACCCCTTCCTTCATGCCGCCCGAGCAAGCCGGCGGCGAGAAGGACAAGATCTGCCCAGCCTCGGACGTCTACAGCCTCGGGGCGACGCTCTACATGGTCCTCACGGGAGAGCCTCCCTTTCGCGGCGACTCGCCCTACTCCACCATCGCGCTCGTGTTCACCTCACCTCCACCTCGGGCCTCCGCCCTCATGCCCAGCGTGGACCCGGTCCTCGACGACATTCTGCTCCGCTGCTTGGCCAAGCAGCCGCAGGATCGCTATCCAGACGCTGCCGCCTTGGGCGAGGCGCTGAGGGCCTACCTCGGGGGCGAACTCGAGGCCAGCGCTCGCACCCCACGGGGGGCGCTGGTCGGAGGGATCGTCGTCCTGAGCTGCCTGGTGCTCCTGATCGGCGGCCTCTTGGTCCAGAAATACAGCAAGGGCAAGGCGACGCCGACAGCCACGACCCCGGTCCGGACGCAGGCTGAGGCGCGCAAGGCCTGGAGGAAGATCAAGCGTTCGGGGACCAGCGTCGAGCTCCGCCAGTGGTGCCTAGAGTTCGGAGAGGTGGCAGCAGACGATCTGCCGAAGGTCAAGCGCCGCCTGGCCGAGGTCAGTTGGGGAGAGCGAGGGGGGGCGGAGCCTAAGCCAGGGCAAGACGATCTCCGGCCCTTGGGCTGGTTCAGAGGAGCAGCAGCCTGGCTCGCAGAGCATGGCGATCACGCTCCCAGGCCCCTCGTGGATCAGGCTCAGGCCTTGGTCGACCCCTGGAGGTCCACGAAGGACGCGCCGATCTTGTGTTCGCTGACGCTCACGCCTCCGAAGCTCAGAGACGAGGTCCTTGAGGCCGACGCGATTCTCCTAGGGGAGGATCGCGTCTTGGTATTCGGAGACGGTGGCGCCAAGGTGCTCGAGCCCTCTGGAAGCTTCACGCCCTTCGACCTCGGCCCCCACGCCAAGAAGGCGTCAGTCGTGAGCGCCAACCGATCAGGAGACTCCCTGACCATGATCATCGCTGGATCGGTGATTCGCTCGAGCCCAACTGGTTGGAGCGCCGCGCCCCTCGCCTCCCTCTCGGCCGACGGGGCGGCGATCGCCAGCGGAGTCAGAGCCTTCTCTGCGACTCCCCTCGGGGATCGGACCTTGGTCACGGGCGAGTCGCTTGTCGCCGGGGGACAGGGCAAGGGAGACGAGCGTGGGGGCTACCTGCTCTTCGAGGAGGGTCTGAGGTCTTCTCCCTTTCCTGCCTGTCAGCAGACACCGAGTCTGATTCGTGCCGCGACCGCAAATCGTGATGGGACTCGCGTGTTCCTGACCGGCGGCGGATCCGGGGCGCTTGCTGGCGACTACTTCCTGACGGAGCTCCAGGTCGGCCCCGCTGGCCTGAGTGGAGAGCGCACCTATCGCTCCCAGGCCGCGGGGCTGAGTCTCCTGCTCTCACCAGACGAGGAGCGCCTCTTCGTGGGGCTCAATCGAGGAGGGGGCTCCATGTATCTGACCAACGAGCTGGATCAGTTCCCCTTGATCCTGGGCCCCACCTTGAAGAACAGGTCGGCAGAGACTGCGGCAGGAGTCGCGATCCAAGCCGGCGGAGCCGTGTTCCTCAAACGCGGGATCCTGGTCTGCTACGAGTTCGCGGCTGACAAGAACTCGAGGGGTTGGCTCTCCTTCTACCCCTCGGAGCGCGTCGAGGCAGCAGCGATCAGAGCCGCTGCGGACACGCCCGGGAACCCAGCCGAGCCCTCCTGGCACCGAGACCTGCCCGGGCGTCCGCGTTCGATCGTGACGAACGAGGATCAGACCTTGCTCTATATCGGGTCACGACTAGGGAAGGTGTGGGTCGTGCCTGTCCCTCCTGAGGACCTCTCGAAGTGACCCAGAGCATGTGGTTCACGACTCAGAGCGCCCTCTTCCAAGGCGGGGGACGAGCCTGGGAGGCGGCGGCGGCCTACATAGGGCCGCTGGAGCGCCTCTTGGCTCGGCGCTATCGCTGGCTGAGCGTCGAGGACCGCGAAGACCTCCTCCAAGGAATCTTGATCGAGATCAAGGAGCAGCTCGCGCCACGCCACGACCGCGAGCGCGGCAAGTTTCGCGCGCTCCTGCAGACCGTCGTCAAGCGACGCGTGGCGGATCTCCTCCGGGCGCGCAAGGGCGAGGCCCTGAGCGAGGAGCAGGCGGAGTCCCTCTCGGCTCCGGCCGAGCCCGAGCTGGTGGCCCTCGACGTCGAGGCCAGCCTGGTCGAGGCCCTGGCCGCCTGCCGCGATCACTTCACCCAGGGGAATCAGAGCGACCCCAGCGTCCTCTACGCCTTGGCGGATCGGATCGTGCACGGGCGGAGCAACGCTGAGATCGCTCGTCGCGAAGGCGTCAGCGTCGACCGCGTGGCGCGCCTCCTGCGGCGCGGACGCGAGGTCGTGTTTCGGCGCCTCTTGGCCAGCGAGCTTGACTTGCCCATGGGCGACGGACGCCTCGACGTGGCTCTAGACGTGTTCAAGACCGCGATTCGCAACCCAGGGCAGATCCGCGCTTGCCTAGACGCCTTGCCGCCCAGCCCAGCGCGAGATCACCTCGAGGACTTCGTAGGCCGCTTCCGCGCTGGCCTGGCCCACTTCGCCCCGCGCCTCGGCGAGGGCGGAGAGTTCCAGCGCGGGGTGTCCTTGGTCCTGGAGGCCGAGTGAGCGCGCTCCCCGAGATCCCCGGCTTTCGCCTCGAGAAGCTCTTGGGGGCGGGCGCCCAGGGCCAGGTGTTTCTGGCTCGCGAGGAGGAGGGGCTCCGGCGTGAGGTGGCGCTCAAGGTCTTCCACAACGACCCCGAGGGATATCGCCGCGAGCTGGCCATGCTCCGGCAAGTCGAGGAAATCCGCGTGCGGGAGCGGGCCCCTGGCCTCGTCCAGAGCCTGGGCACTGGCGAGGTCGAGGGCCTGGCCTGGGTCGCCTTCGAGCACCTCGACGCGGGCACCCTCCAGGACTGGGTCGAGGACAAGGGGCCTATGTCCTTCGTGGACGCTGTGTCCTGTGCCTGTCAGGTCGCCGACGGGCTCGACGCCCTGCACCGCAACGGCGTGTTTCACCGCGACGTCAAGCCGAGCAACGTCTTGGTCAACTCCGAGGGTTGGGTCCGCTTGGTGGACTTTGGCCTCTCGCGCTCATTGGACGGGACCCTCTCGGCGGCGGGCTCGCCGGCCTTCGCGGCTCCCGAGCTGATCGCTGGCCGGCCGACCGACGGGCGCGCGATCGATATCTACTCCCTCGGGGCGACCTTGGCCTACCTCCTCACGGGCGAGACGATGCTCCCCGGGCGTCCCGACGTGTTCCTCTTCGAGCGCCACGGTGTCCCACGCGCGCTCCAGCGGGTCCTGGTCCGCGCCATGGCCAGCGATCCGACCCAGCGCTTTCCGACGATCCCTCAGTTGATAGCAGGCCTCCGAGGAGATCCGAGCGAAGCGCGACCTGAGCCTGAGGCTTCGCCGGCGTCTTCGCATGAGTCTGCACCTGGGCCTGCGGCGGAGCTCGCGGAGGAGCCTTCGCTGGCGGAGCGTGATCTCCGGCGCCGCGCCTGGGATCTGGTCGAGAAGACGGGCTACGCCGCGGCGGCGGCCTCGAGCCTCCCGATCCCAGGGAGCGAGTGGGTCGCCACGGCGCCCCTCCACGTCGCCATGGTCGTCGGGATCGGCGAACTGCACGGCGTGGCCCTGGCCCGGCAGGACGCTCTCCGCCTCGTGACCCAGCTCGGGAGCGCAGTCGGCCTGAGCTACCTCGGGACGCGCTTGGCTCACACCGCAGCCAAGCTCCTGGTGCCTGGGGTCGGGGCGCTGGTGGGGGCGCCCTTCGTGTTCGCCTCGATCTTGGCTCTCGGCGGGGTCGTGATCACCTACTTCGAGCGCGAGGGCGAGCTCACGCCCGACGAGATCCGAGATCTGTTTCGGGCCCAGCTCTCGCGAGGCCAAGCTGAGTTCGATCCCGGCCGGGTCAGCGGGGCCCCTCCTCGGATCTTGGACCTGGAGTCGATCGCCGACGTGGCCGGGAGCTTGGAGGATCGCCTGGCCCACGCCAGCGCCCTCCACAGCGTCAAGCTCGTCGACGACGATCAGTATCGCGAGCTCAAGCGTTTGATACTGAAGGACTTGTAGTGGTCGCGCTCGGGTTCTCAGGAATCTGGCCGCATGGAATCAGAACCCGGCGATGGAACTGGTGAGCGCTCGAGAGGAGCGCCCCCAACCCTCAAAGGAACACCACCATGACGACCTCCGCTACCGCCTCTGCCACCGCCCGCGCCCACGCCCTGACCGAGAAGTGCGGCTACGCCGCCGCGGCCTTGACCCTGATCCCGATCCCCGGCTCCGAGCTGATCGCGGTGATGCCCGTTCACGTGGGCATGGTCGTGAAGATGGGCGAGATCTACGGGGTCGACCTCGACCAAGACTCGGCCACGCACCTGATCCTGCGGATCGGCGCCACGGTCGGCCTGTCCCTCGTCGGAAGTCGCTTGGCGACGACCGCCGCCAAGTTCTTGCTCCCCGGCCTCGGCGGCTTGATCAGCGCGCCCTTCATGTATGCCTCCACGATCGCGATCGGCCGCGTGGCCGAGCTCTACTTCCTCCGCGGCGACCTCACGGACCGCGAAATGCGCGCCGTCTACAAGGAGAGCCTCAAGGGCGCCAAGAGCGAGTTCGACCCGAGCAAGGCCCGCGCCGCCGCTTCGGAGTAAGTCTCGGCGCCAAGTCAGGAACGGGCACAGCGTCGACCTCGATTCGCGGAGGTCGACGCGACTTGAACCGCCAAGGACGCCAAGGTCGCCAAGGAAGAACTCCCGCGGGGCGGTCGACTGGAGGAAGCTGCGGGATCCGCGTGAGCCTTGGCGCCCTTGGCGTCCTTGGCGGTCAGATCTCCCAGCCGACGCGCTAGTCGGACGCGAGCAGCTTGGCGACGGACCAGATCTCGATCGAACAGTCCGCTCGGGCTGCCCACAGCCACTCCCCGTCGTGACTGACTCGCAGCCAGGCGTAGGCCAAGGGTCGGAGGGGCCTCCGAGCGAGCAGCTCGAGGCGGGTCTTGGGCTGAAGGGACAGGGAGTAGACCCGGAGCTCGTTCGCCTCGCGCTGAGCCCAGGCTTCGGGGTCGTGTGCTTGGCCGCTGGCCGCGAAGAGCAAGAGCTTGCCGCGACGGAAGACGGTCGCCAGCCCGAGCACGGGCCCGGGGAGTCGATCCAGCTCGAGGTGCTTGCGGAGCCGCGCCGGGGCCCCTTCGACCGGATCGACGGAGGTGGGGTTCTTCCAACGCACGAGGTGGAGGCCGCCCGCCGAGTCGCCCCAGAGCACGAAGCGGTAGCGCTCGGGGAGGGCCAAGCCGACCACCGCCGTGCCGTCGGCGTCTGGGAGGTCCACAGGGAAGTCTCGGTAGGGCCAGGTCCCGTGCACGGTTTGATCCGGGTCAATGAACCAGATCCGAATCGGAGGCCCTCCGGCACATTGTCCCGCAGCGACGCAGATCCCTGTCTGGAGGCTGGTCAGGTCCCGGACGTTCGCTGGGGCGTCCTCGAGGGCGCGCGCGGGGTAATAGCGAGCGACCTGCCGCTGCTCCCAATCGAACTGAAAGACCCGGATCGGACCCCGGGCTGGAGGCGAGCTGGCGAAGGCCAGGAGAAGGTCGCTGTCGCTGCTGCGAACGTGCTGGGCGAGGATCGCGTCCTGACCAAGCTCACTTGCTAGCCGCTCTGGGGGGAACTCGACGAGTCCGTTGAGGTCCGTCAGGGCAACTCGCTTGGTCTTCGCGACGCGAGTCCGAAGATCCACCCCGATGAACTCTGTGCCGACTCGCTCCCAGGCTATGGCCCAGGGTGGAGGCCGGTCGTGGTCCTTGCCCTGTGGATAGGCCAGGCTAGCTCCGCGAGGGATCCGGATGGGCTTGAGGTCACGCCAGGTGTTGCCCTCTGCCTCATGCTGAATCAGGCGAAGCTTGCCCGAGTGCTGGCAGCGCTGGAGGAAGAGCCCGTTGCTTGCGAATTGAATCCGAGCGCTTCCTGGTGACGCATGGGTGGGTCGGTGCAGTGGTTGGAACACTTGCGCCAGCGCTGGGTCGGGGGTCTGGCTGGGGCTTGGAGTCGCGGCTTCCCCCGGAGGCCGACTCGCGCTTGGTCCCGGCTCGTAGCCTCGCAGCAGGACCCCGGCCAGGGCCAAGACGGAGAGGGCTGCGGCCACAAGGCTGGTTCCAACGAGGAGAGCTCGCTTCCGATCTCTCGAATTGCCGGTGTCGCTGAGTTCCTCGCGAAGGGCGGCGGCGCTCGCCTGACGACGGGCCGGGTCCTTGCTGAGCGCTCGCCTCGCGACCTCGATCAAGCGTGAGGGCGCTCCTCGAGTTGGGGTCCAATCGATGGGACGCTCGACGGTGGCCAACAAGACCTGAGTGACTGAGATCCCTTCGTGTGGAGCTCGCCGTGCGAGGAGGTAGTAGAGGATCGCGCCCACTCCATAGACGTCGGTTCGAGCGTCGAGCTCTCGAAAGGAGTGCCCCTGCGCTTGCTCGGGCGACATGAACCCTGGGGTTCCCATGAGGGCACCCGTCTGAGTCAGGGTCTCTGCGTCCAACTCGCGCGCGATCCCGAAGTCGAGCAGGACCGGAGTGCCGTCGGGGCGTACGAGGACGTTGTCCGGTTTCAGGTCTCGGTGGAGGATTCCTGCTGCGTGCAGTGCTTCGAGCCCCAGGCAAATCCCGCTCACCAGCGTCTCGATCCGCTCAGGACCGGGGCGCTCTTGCCGAACCAACTCCGTGAGGGGCTCGCCTTCGATCAGATCGCTGACCATGTAGGGCTGGCCCGCCGGCGTCTTGTCTAGGACGTGGATCCCGATCAGGTTCGGGTGACGAACCTTAGCCATCAGCCGAGCCTCGCGAACGAAGCGATCCAATTCCTCGTGGCCTAGGTGACCAAGGATCACCTTGAGAGCTAGTCGTCGGGGGTCGCCAGGGGCACGAACTTCATAGACCGCCCCCATTCCGCCGCGCGCGATCTCACGAAGGACTTGGTAGCGACCGATAGTGCTCGGGACTTGGTTCACGCAGCGCTAGGGGCAGGGGGCACGGCGGCAGAGAGAGGCAGCTGCCGATCTTCCTACTTGCCCTCGTCTTCGTCGTCGCGCTCGGCGGCGCGGATCTTGTCGTCCTTGGTCAGCGGGATTCGGCCGCGAGCGCGGGCCTTCTCGGCGCTGGTCAGGATCCGAATCCGGAGCAGGAAGATCACCTGGGTCTTCTGCTCGAAGTCGTCCTCCGAGCTGAAGAGGCGGCCCAGGAGGGGAATGTCGCCCAGGATCGGGACCCGGCGGTGATCGCTGCGGCGCTGCTTGTCGAGGAGTCCGCCGATCACCAGGAGCTCGCCGTTGCGAATGTCGACGCGGGTCTCGGCGCTGCGGGAGGCGATCACGGGCGTCGGGAAGCCGCCAGTGTTGAGCTCGAAGCGGACGACGTTGCTGACGCTCGGCTTGACCAGGACGGTGATCGCGTCGCGACCCACGACCTGGGGCGTGACCTCGAGGACGACGCCGACCTTTCGGTAGCGCGTCGTGACGCGGGAGTTGGTCGCGTTGAGGAGCACGAACTCCTGGATCGGGAGCTCGGTCTCGGTTCGCAGGAGCGCCTTCTGGCCGACTTTGCAGACGACGCGGGGCGCCGAGACGATCTCGGCGTAGCCCTCGGTCTCGAGGGCGCGCATTACGTATTCGAAGTCGCCCAGCTCCTCGACGACCTTGCCGACGCTGGCCCAGTTGAGCGACGCGCCTTGGAAGGGCTGGTTCTGATTGGTCAGCGACTCGAGGAAGCTGTTGCTGTGGAAGGTCCCGTCGTAGCGGCGGAGCGCTGTGTTGCCGGCGGGCGCGCGATCGACGTGGAGCTCGAAGCCGAACTCGTAGCCATCGCTCTCGAGGATCTCAATGACCTTGGCCTCGATCTCGACCTGGGTCTGGACCACGTCGAGCTGCTTGAGGACCCGCAGCAAGACCGGCATGTTCTTCTCGGTCTCGGTGATCACGAGCATGTTGTGCGCGGCGACGTGAACGATCCGCGCCTTGGCCGTCTTCCAGCTCGTGACCAGCTTCAAGAGGTCGGGTCCGGCTTGGGAGCGGACGCGATAGAAGCGCGTCAGGTAGCCCTTGAGCGCGCCTTCCTCTTCCTTCATCTCGAAGTCGCGGGGGAGGAGGCCCGGCGCGCTGGGGAATCCGCTCAGGTCCGAAGGCGGGAGCTCTCCCCCATCGCCGTCGGCGTCGTCGACGTCGGCCAGGAGGACCCGACCGGGGTCTTCGCTCCGGTGGCCAGGATCGCTGGCGCAGCCAACCACCAGCCCCGCCCAAGCCAGGGCGCAGCTCGCGACGATCCTCGTCCGCAGTGAATAGAGGGGCCTCATAGGGGGGATGGTCGCTCCCATCGGCTTGGTTTGCCAGCGGGTGTATTTTTTAGCTGGTCTGATGGGGGGCTGCGCCCCCCAAACCCCCCATGGGGCTCCGCCCCCCTCGACTCGTCGAGGGTCCCCCCTGGTTTCTGCATGACCGTCGATCTGGGTGGCTGCGCCCCCCAACCCCCCATGGGGCTCCGCCCCCGCGAGAGCTAGACCCAGGCCGAAGAAGCCGTAGCCGCGGGGTTTACCCCCGCGAGAGCTAGACCAGGGCGCGGAAGTAGCCGCAGGGTTTACCCCCTCGAGAGCTAGACCAGGGCGCGGAAGTAGCCGCAGGGTTTACCCCCTCGAGAGCTAGACCAGGGCGCAGAAGTAGCCGCGGGGTTTACCCCCGCGAGAGCTAGACCAGGGCGCGGAAGTAGCCGCGGGGTTTACCCCCGCGAGAGGTAGACCAGGGCGCAGAAGTAGCCGCGGGGTTTACCCCCGCGAGAGCTAGACCCAGCCCGAAAGGTCCCATTCAAGCGACCCCTTGTGAGGCCACTCAGACCAGTGCTCCACCAACCCAGCGCGGACCGGATTGTGAAGGACGTAGCGAACGGCCGACACGAGATCCTCTTCGCGCCGAATGACGCCGTCGTGAAAGCTCCGCTGCCACAAGCGCCTCACGCCCAGCGCTCGCGCGCGCGCAGCTACCCTGCCCTTTACCCGGCGGACCCACGGCCGGAGGTCCGCTCCGTGAGCGCAGCGGACGATTGCGTGAACGTGATCCGGCATGA
>Ga0316204_10002116_pt1 | contig 47150 bp, 41 predicted proteins | sample 6monrhotite_MG_2_FD_205661 | JGI IMG/M metagenome (GOLD analysis project Ga0316204, IMG submission 205661) | Microbial mat bacterial communities from mineral coupon in-situ incubated in ocean water Damariscotta River, Maine, United States -... | ecosystem: Environmental > Aquatic > Marine >... | reverse complement strand
GCTGCTCCGGCAATGCCCGATATGGGCGGCATGGGCGGCATGGGTGGAATGGGCGGCTTCTAAGCCACCTCAGACCCAGCTGCAAAGCTCAGAAAGGGCCACGCGATTGCGTGGCCCTTTTTTGTTGTCAGCTTAATTGGTGTGGGCCAAGCGTTAACTGATTCTCTGGCGCACGGCGGCTGAGATAAACTCGCTAACCAAGACGACAGCAAACACGGACGTCAGCATCAACGAAACTTCCTGCCAGGCAAACAGGTTGATGGATGAGTAGAGTTGAATGCCAATGCCGCCGGCTCCGACAAACCCGAGAACAGTTGATTCCCTGATGTTGATGTCCCAACGGTAGATGGTGGTGCCATAGATGACCGGCATAACCTGAGGTAAAATCCCGATCCACAGAACCTGCAGACGCGATGCTCCAGTCGCTTCGATGGCTTCCACTGCTCCCAAGTCGATTTCTTCAATAGCTTCGGCGACAAGCTTGCCCATAAAGCCAATGGAGCGAAAGGCAATGGCCCAGATTCCAGCCAGTGGGCCGGGGCCAAAAATGGCGACAAACAGCAGTCCCCAAACGACGGTATTTACTGACCGTGAAGTTACCAGAATCAGTCGGCCGATAAACCAGGTTGTGGAGTTAAAAGTCGTGTTGCGTGCCGCCAGGAAGGCGACGGGAAAGGCAATGAGGATGGTCACCAAGGTCCCCAGGGTCGCGATATGAATGGTCTCGATCAGTGGGTCGTAGAGTTTATCCACAAAATCCAGATCGGGCGGCCACATTCGGGTCGCCAGGTCCATCGCCTGGACATGAGCATCCAGAAAATAGATCCACGGGATGTCCAGATTGCTGACCGACCACGTCGCAACAGCCACAATACTGAGATACCAGACGTACCTGATCAGGGTCTGGCGCGGGTTAAAGCGCTGCCAGACTTCCGGGTATTTCTGGGCGTGCTCTTCCAAGGTCATCTCAGGCCACTCCGTACCCAGTTGGAGAAAACCTCACCGAGGAAAACAAGGGCAACGATGATCATCAGGATGGCCAGGCTGAAATCATAATCATAGCGACTGAAGGTGGCGGCCAGGACCTGACCGATCCCACCGGCGCCGACGATGCCGACGACGGTAGAGTGACGGATGTTGGCGTCGAGGCGGTAGATGGAAACGCCTAAGTATCGCGGCAGGGCCTGTGGCGATATACAGTATATCAGCAGTTTGGGAAAGCTGGCGCCGGTGGCGCGGACCGCCTCAAGCTGACCAGGAGGCATGTTCTCGATGTCTTCAGCCAGCATTTTCGATATGAAGCTGGTCGACGCGACGACCAGGGTGAGCACCCCAGCCAACGGGCCAAACCCGAATATCTTGACGAAAAAAATGGCAATGATGATTTCGTGGAAGGTGCGAGACAGGACGATGATGGCACGCGCCACCAGATAGACGGGTCTGGGCACCAAATTGGAGGCCCCGCACAGCCCCAGAGGAACGGCCAGAATCATACCGAAAAAACTGGCGGCGAACGCCATCTGGAGGCTTTCCAATATGCCTTTAACCAATAGCTCCCAGCGGGTGAAATCGGGCGGCACCATACGCGAGAACATGTTGTTGGCCCGTGTCAGGCCGGTCGACATCCGGTGCCAGTTGATGTCGAGGGTGCCGACAGAATAGAAAAGATAGGCGATGGCCAGAATGACGAGGCCGTATCGCCAGTACGGATTTTCAATAAGTTTTATGGTCTGCCATTGGCGCGGTGCGGCGTCTTCATTCTGGTTCTGGGCCGTCATCCTGCCGAGGCCTCGCGGACCAGGCCCTTTTGCGGGTCAGGTTTTTTCATCTTTTTAGCCTCATCACCATTTTCTTCGTCTTCCTCGTCGACCTTTCGTATGGTGGTGCTCCAGTCCTCTTCGCCATAGATCTGGGTCAGAACATCGGCGGTGACATCTTCGGTCGTGCCGTCAAAGACGGTCCGTCCATCGGCCAGCCCAATGATGCGGTCTGAAAAGGTTTGGGCCAGGGCGACGTCGTGGATATTGATCAGGGCCGGTGTGTTGTGCTCGCGGGCCAATTCCACCAACAATCGCATGATCTGGCGCGATGTCTTGGGGTCAAGGCTAGCCGTCGGTTCATCGACCAGCAGCAGTTCGGGGCGCTGCATTAGAGCCCGTGCGATGCCGACACGCTGGCGTTGGCCGCCGGAAAGGGCGTCGGCACGGGTGTTGTGGTAACCTTCCAGTCCGACCCTGTCGAGCAGTTTGAAGGCGGCACTGACATCATCAGGCGGGTATTTGCGTCTGTAAGCCCGCCAAAACCCGATGTAGCCCAAACGGCCTGACAACACGTTTTCCATTACGGTCAGGCGTTCAACCAGATTGTATTCCTGGAAAATCATACCCATGCGCCGCCGGGCCTTGCGCAGCCCGCTGCTGCGCAAGCTGACGATATCCGTATCACCCAGCATGATTTTTCCGGAAGAGGGTTCGACCAGGCGATTGATACAGCGGATCAGCGTGCTCTTGCCAGCGCCCGAGGGGCCGATAATGGTGATAACCTGGGGTTCATCAACGCTAAAGCTGACATCGTTCAGCGCCTTGGCGCCGGTGGGGTAGACCTTGACGAGATTTTGAATGGTCAGCATTAGCTTCCTTTCACGTCAAACCGTCGCCCAGATGAGGGAAGGGGCGACGGTTTTAGCGTAAGCTCAGATACGGTGACTTTCTACTTTTTTTTCTTCTTTGACTTTTTGACCTTCAACCCCTTCAGAGAGTCCTGGCTGTAAACTGTGCCGTTTGTCTTTTGAATGGTGCGAATGTCAGACCAGTGGTCCCTAAAGCTAATCGAAATGAAGCGATCCGATTTCGAACCGAACTCTTTATCCAGGGCCGTTCCCTTCCAGTCGAAGGATAGAAAGGCGTAGGTAATCTGCCGCTGGAGGTCTGGGTGCATGTTATGCGCAAAGCCGTAAGACGTGGTCGGGAACAACTTGGATTCCCAGATGATACGCAGATCGTCTTTGTTGACGACGCCTTTTTCGACCATTCGGTCGAGCACACTGGAGGCAATAGGGGCCGCATCGTAGTCCATGTTGGCGACACCCATGATCGAATTGTCGTGTTTGCCCGAGTACTTGACCTCGTAGTCCTTGTCAGGCTCCACACCCAGTGACTTGAACAGGGCTCTCGGTGCCTGATTGCCCGAGTTCGACGACGGTGTAACGTGGGCGATGTTGCGCCCTTTCATGTCAGAGACCTTCATGATGTCGGTGCTCTTGTGGGTAATCAACTGGAGTTTATAGCCGAACTTGCCATCGTCTTTCCCCATGATGGCGATCGGCACATACCCCGCCAGATTGACACCAAACACTGTCGGACCGGTTGAGATACCGGCGACATGCAGGCGCCCTGACCGCATGGCTTCGACCTGGGCGGCATAGGACTCGGCGCCATACCATTTGACTTTCTTGCCGGTTGCCTTGGCCAGATAATCCATGAATTCAGTGAAGACATTCTCATAGACGGACGGGTCTTCGACCGGGGTATACGAGAAAACGAGAGTATCCGGATTTAACCACTTGCTGGAATCCATCGGTGTATCGGCGACCAGATCACCGTCAGCATCACAAAACCGGGTATCAAGGTCGCCCCGGTTTTTGCATTCTTCCGCCGATAGGGGGGCGGATAGTCCAAATAGAAAGGCAGCGGTGAAGACGCTCGTGGTAAAGGTGCGAATTACCCGCCGCAACAGTACAGTGTTGTCCATGGCTTTCACTCCGATAAAAACGATAGGCAGGGAACAGCGGCCTTTCCGCAATTCCGTGCCACACTCTTTCGCATGGAGTTTCCGGGACAACATGACCCCCCGAAATGTCCGAGCGAAGTCACCCGCCATTGTACCTCAGAGGGGCCCGAAACAAAATATCTGTTGTAGAATTAAGCTACAGATTAGGGCCGTAAGATGAAGAGTAGAGAAACGGGAGTTTTGGCTTCAGCGCCCTAAGAGGCCGCAAAATAAAAATCCGCCGTTGAGGCCGAGCCACCGGTGAACGGCAATGTTCAGAGTCAGGGAGGATACGGCGAATGCAATTGCTGTTGCCCATGCGGCACCCATGATGCCCATGGCCGGAATCAGGACTGCGTTCAGCGCCACGTTGATTAGAATGTTTGCCGTCATGAGCAAGCTCTGTCGACCCGGCATGTCGCCTTGCAAAAGCGAAAAATCGACAGGGATGAAGGCGGCGTAAATGGCCAGTCCTACGGCGACAGTCACCAATACGGGGTAACTGCCCTCTACCAGACCGTCCGGAAAATAAGGTGCGAGGTAGGGAAATATCAGAATGACCGATGTTGCAGCGAGGGCAAATATGGCAAAGCTCATGGCCATTACCCGCCGCGCAAAACGTGCCAGCTCATACGGCGCATGACCATCAATCAGTTTGACCAGCATCGGATTGATGACGGTTCTGATGACCACCGGCACCTGGTAGAGGCCTTCTATAAAGAGTGCCGCGAAACTATAGAGCCCGACGTCGTGATCGGAAACGAAAACGCCCAACATGATTACATCAACACGGATATAGCTTTCGGCGAGAAACCCGTTGGCAATGGCGCGGTAGCCAAAATGAATGTGTTTGAAAAACCAGTCCCTGAAGTGTCCACCATCCAATCCTGCCCAAGGCCGAACGGTCAGTAACACCGGTCCGAAAATCAGGATTTCAGCAATCGTGAAGCCGCCGCCCAGCACGTAACCCGGCCAGCCCATGACCGCAGTCAAACCGGCAAAGGCCAGAATTGACAGCACCCGCCCGCCTTGCGCGATGGCAAAGGCTTTCATGCGCCGCTCGCCGTTCAAAATTCCCAAAAGCACTTTGTTGATGGCGAAAAAAAACAGGCCGGGTGCCGCCAGCGCAATCCCCGAGCCAACGGCTGAACTGTCAGCAACGTCGCCGATCAGCCCGCTTGCACTAAATATGATGGCTGCCGCCGCGATGCCGAACGCGGCTGATATCAGTACGGCAGAAACCGATATGGCCCGGCGTTGATCCGGTTGGTCCACATACTCGGCACAATATTTTTGAACCGAGTCGTGTATGCCGAATACGGCGAGCTGGGCGCTGACCACATAGACGGCATAAATCTGGTTAAAGACGCCGAGCGTTTCAATTCCGAAATATCCGGCAATAAAGAAATTGAGAACGATCCCGGTTCCCGCCATCAGGGCGAAGGCACTATAATTCCAGGCGCTGTCGCCCAAAAATTTCCTATCGAGCCGCGATGGGGCCTCGGCCATGTGAGTTCTCAGTACAGTTTTTCGATGGTGTTTATCTTTGTCAGGACTTCTTCAAGATTGATACCTGTTTGTTGGGCGAATTCATAAAGAACATCAAGATTGGGCTGGTTCTCTTCTTCAATCAGAACCAACGCTTCGTCCCGCGTAATCAGGCCTTTGCGGATCTGATTTGAGCGAAAGGTATCGAATTCGGAAAATCCGGCAATGGTATAAAAAATATAGTTGATGAAAGATGTATAGCCGTCGCCAATCCGCCAGGTGTTTTCCGTATGCTTTGCCGTTTCCCAGCCATATTCCTCTTTCAGGGTCTGGTCGATAACCTGTTCATTCCAGTCGAGATAGTGGAACAGGTAGAGAAAATCGTCCTTATTGATAAAGGATGAGCGAAAGGCGTGGATACTATCGAACAGGGATTCGTTGATGTAGGCCGGATTGCGCAGGTATTGAAAGGCGTAAAACAGTGCGATACTGACCTTGTTCCATAATGAAAAGGCAAACAATCGCTGCCCGTGCTGACTTTCGCGAATACCGGCGAAACCTCCTTTGAAATCAGTGCGTTCCAGCTCATTCCCGGCACAGAAAATTACCAGGTCCAGATTGAGCTCTCGGCGTAATTCCCGACCGATGTCGTAGAAAAATTTGTCCCCCGCCATAAACAGCGGGATCATGCCAAGATGGGGCCTTTTCAGCCATGCCTGAATGTTTTTGCGCATGTTGCGACGTTTGGTCGGGATATCGGCAGCCCTCAAGATGTGCTCAATCCCGAGCTTCCCCAGAATGCGGGCCTGATTGCGTCTGGCGATCCCCGTCACCATTCCCCAGTCATACGTATAGGCGACGGGGTTCATTTCATATTTGGTTTTTAGCAGATGCAGTCCGTAGGAACTGTCGCGCCCGCCGCTGAAAGCGACGATACAGTCAGGGCTGCCATCTTTTGAGCGATAGGTCTCCAAAACCTGTTCAAGGGCATCGTGTCCGGCAAGATCAAGGGGTTTGTAATCCCGGCAATGCTGGCAAACACCATGGGTATCAAACTCGATGAACGGATAGGTCGCGGGCAGCACACATTTGGTGCAGCGCTGGATTTCCGCAACCCGGTTGGAGCGATCAACAATCCGATAGCGGGCAGGGTTCTGATGGCCCGGCGATTGATCACTTGATTCGGATGTCAGTTCAAATCGCTGGGCTTTGGCATTATCGAAGGGAACGATGCAGGCCTGACCGGGCTCAAGGTGGGTGGTTCCGTCATCGCCGAGATTCAATGCCCGCATATGTTTTTTAAGGAATGATCGCAGAATGAAATTTTCGGAAGCGAATACAAACATCTTCGATTGAGGCGCTTCTCGGTAATAGAGAGAGCCGATATTGGTCGCCAGCCCGAGTGCCGCCAGATCGTTTCGGAAATAGGCAATTGAGGCCGATCCGGAAATTTTACCAAACACGTGCCTTGTTGCCGTCGCCAGATTTTTAGATGTGTCAAAATTGGCATCCATCAGGCGAAACAACACTTCGGAGTCTGTATCAAACTGCCGGTTCAACTGCGGGTTTTCAGCCCAAAGTTCGGCATCGTTGGTGACGATGCCGTTGTGGATTCCAACACTGTGCTCGGTAAGAACAGGCTGGTTGTTTCCGGGAACGATTTCGACGCCGTTGGTGACCAGCCTACAATGGCCCATGATCGCAACCGGTGCCGTAAGGGCGCCGTCATTGTCATAGTCAACACTCTTCAGGCTGTTGGAGAGAAAGCGTTGAAATTCCCGGTTTTTCAGCATCAACGCCGGCGACATATTCCTTTTGAAGACCCGAATTTCATCCCCGGCGGAAACCGCCAATCCGCTAGCTTCCTGCCCTCGAGGTTCGGAAAGGTGGAAGAAATTGCTCAGCATTCGACGCATGGTCGATGTGTCAATTTTTGTCCCGGGAGCTGCAACAAATCCGAATATACCGCACATGCTGAGTTGGTAGCCGACCAAAGGTTGAGCCGCAAGCGCAAATCAATCTAAATCAAACACGGGCGGCGTGATAAACCTATTGATTTGGCGCTCCGAGAGGTTAGGTTCTGGGTCATCAAAATTCTTTTTGACACAAGGTGCGTCCATAAACATGTTGATTGATTATTCTCGGAATTTCATTGAAAGCGGCGGTCAGTTCATTGCGCTTGGCTCCGTTGCTTTGGTCTGGGTCGGCCTGATGGCAATCGGTGCCGCCGTTCGTGGGCCCGAACGACTTCGTGAAATCGATCATCTTGTCGGCTGGTCTGTGTTGAGTCTGTTTTTTACGGGTCTGGGCGTCTTTTCAACCCTGACCTTTCCGGTTATTGCGGCGATCGTCGGCATGGGTGCATTTGGCGCGTTCGTTATCGTCATCCGGTCCGGTCAGGGCATTGGAACAGTTGCCCTGGTGCGGGCCCTTCTATTGGCCCTACCTCTGCTTTTGCTGGCTGCGGCCATGCAAGGATCACAGTGGGATGAGTTTACCGACTGGCTTGTTATTCCACGCTATATGCTGGAAACCCAAGCCTTTCCCAGCGCCTCCAATCCCTACCCCAACGCGACCTTTTCCGGCTACCCCTACAGCTGGCATTTCATCAGCTACCTCTCAAGCCTGATCGCCGGCGGGCTTCTGGAGAGTGCTGGGGCGTTATCCAATGTCTTTTTGCTGCTGGCGGCGGCTACGCTGCTGGTTCGCCTGATTGGCCAGGCGATTGGTGATAAGAATCTGCATCGTCACCCAGGCTGGGGACTATGCGCTTTGGCCGTGCTGGCGATGACATTGGTTAATCCGACGTTTGCCCAAAAAGTCGTGCTGACGGCCTATGCGGATACATCGTCTGCGGTGGTCACGGGCTCGGCGATGATCGTCGCCTGGTTCTGTATCGAGGCGTTGGTTGGGAAAGATGAAAAAACCGCCAGAAACCATGCGATTTCTCTGGGGTTATTGTTGCTGTTGCTGGTTAACCTGAAGCAGGCGACGTTGGTTCTTGCCATTCTCATTGTCGGCGGGTTTTACATCATCGCGCTGCGTGAACCGACTGTGCGGTTTCTGAGCGCCCTCAAGCTCGGCGTTTATATCCTCTTGCCGCCGGTCGTCATTTTTCTGATCTGGCGTTATCATCTCCACTCCGACCCCGCCAATGTCCGGGAACTCTCGATCAAACCGTTTTCTGATTGGCTGATCCATTTGATCCCAGAAATTCTGGGACGAATGGGATTAATCCTGACCAAAAAAGGCTATTACCTGGTCTTGTTTGTTGTCTTGCTGGGCGTTGGATTAAGAGGGTTCTGGAAATCAAAAACGCCGTTTGACCGGTTTGCCGCCTTAGCCATGGGAATCGTTCTGGGCTACAATGTCTTTCTGCTGTTTGCCTATCTGACGACGTTTGGCAAATCTGATGCGTTGCGCGCCGCGTCTTACTGGCGTTACTCCATGCACCTTGGCATGATCATTGTTGCCTTTACCGTGTTTGGATTGGCAAAGCTCTGGCATGAGCGAGCGTCGGGCAAATTTGATATCTTGCGACTGAAGTGGCTTGCCGTCGTGTTGATGCTTGCCGCGCCCTTTGTGTTCGCTAAGAAACTCAGGTTTGACCGTGTGCCGACGACCGTTCATTACCGCCACGTCGGAGCCGCTGTTTCGGCCATGCTGGATCCGAATGACAAGGTCTTTGTTACTGACCCGCGAGGATCGGGGGAATCGGCAGCAATTCTGGGTTTTGAGTTGCGTTCCGGGGCCAAGTACGGTGGATATGTCGGGGCCTTTCACGCGGACCGGATCAATTCGGTCAAATCAGTCCTTGCCGATACAGACTACACGGCAATGATCGTCTATTCTCAGATGCCAGAATATCAGGACCTGTTTCAGCAAAAACTTGATCCCAAGGTCTCTTATTTGCTGAAACGTGACACCAATGACGAATGGCTGGTTGTTAAAACCTGGGTGCACCCAGGTTAACTTTCCAGATCGATGGCCTTGATCAGGGCTGAATGATCCAGCTCGCCGTGTCCGGCGGCGACCAGTTTGTCATAGAGGTCGCGATTGAGGCGGGTTGCCGGCAGATCCACACCCAGCTGTTCACCGAGTTCTAGCGCCTGGTTCATGTCTTTAAGCTGCACGGTTGCCCGCCCGCCGGGCTCGAACGTCTCGTCGACCATACGTTTGCCGTGAACTTCAAGAATTCGAGAGTCAGCAAATCCGCCGCCCAGGGCTTCCCTGACCAGTGCCGGGTCAACACCGGCCTTTTTCGCCAGCGTCAGGGCTTCGGCAACGGCACCGATGTTAAGGCCGACGATCATCTGGTTTGCCGCCTTCGCCACCTGCCCGGCACCGACGTCACCGACATGGGTGGTCTTTGCCCCCAGGACGTCAAAAATTGGCTGCGCACACTCGATTGCGCTGGGCGTACCACCGGCCATGATCGACAGCGTACCGCCCTCGGCCCCGATGGTGCCGCCGGATACCGGGGCATCGATGTAGTCGCCGCCTCTGGCGCGAACGGACTCCGCTAGGCTTCGTGTCAGCGGGACTTTGGTGGTGCTCATATCGATGACAACGGTGCCCTCACGGATCTCTTCGAGAACCCCGTTTTCTCCCGCAACGACGGCTTCGACGGCGACGCTGTCGGTGAGCATCAGGATAACAACATCGGAACGGGCGGTGACATCCGCCGGGTTGCCGCCCGCGACCATGCCTTCGCCTTCAAGTTCCTGAACGGATTGAGGTGAGCGATTGTGGACGATCATCCCGGCTCCGGCGCGAAACAGATTTCGTGCCATGGGTTTCCCCATCAATCCAAGCCCGATAAAACCGATGTTCCAACCGTCTAGTTTTGCCACAATTTCCTCCATTTGGATTATCCGCTTGCCGTCTGATGAGGTGGTAGCGTAGATAAACAGAAGTGTTCTGGCAACGCAGGCGTTGATGCGGAATTCAGGATTGTGGAGGCGGAAATTCGCAAGTTCGGGAAGATATTAATAGGGCTGGGTGTTTTCGGATTCGTTGCCGCGACGGCGTGGTGGCTCCTGTTTTTTGAGCCGTTACTCGGTGTAAGTGTCAAGGATGCCAGCGCCTGCTTTTATCAGACAACGGTGGAATGTGAGGTTGGTAATCTGGTTGGGCAAATCGGTGACGTGCCACCCTATTCGCCGGCGTCGCTGTGGATATCGTCGGTCGTATTTATTGTCGGAATATTGACCTACGGGCTGACAGCCAGACGTAAATAAACCTTAATCATCGGCCAGAAAATCCCGGGTGCGGGTGATCGCGTCGGCGATGCCAATACGCTCGATCTCGACACCGTCGGGGAATGCCGAGGTCAGACGGGTCGGCAATCCGCGGTCCAGCATGACGAAGACACCTTTATCCGTGGCCCGGCGCAACAGTCGCCCATAAGCCTGTTTCAATTTTAGACGCGTCAGCATCTCATCATAAGCTCGCCCGCCAAAATGACTGCGCCGGGCCTTGTGCAGGATCGTCGGTCGCGGCCAGGGAACACGGTCAAAAACGATCAGACGGAGCGACTTGCCGGGGACATCGACCCCGTCACGGACTGCATCGGTGCCGAGCAGACAGGAATGTTCTTCAGCCCTGAAAATATCGACGAGAGTTCCCGTGTCCATGGCATCGATGTGTTGGGCCAGCAGGTTGATCCCCACATCTTCCAGGGCGTCCTGAATGCGGCTATGCACACCGCGCAGGCGTGAGATGGCCGTAAACAGGCCAAGCCCGCCACCACCGGCAGCCAGGAACAGGTCACGATAAGCCGCAGAGACGGTGTCGGCATTATTGCGGTTGATGTCACCAACCACCAGAACCCGTGTGTTGGCGGCATAGTCGAAGGGCGAGAGCTGCGCATCTTGAACGGGCAAATGAGCAAGATAGTCGGATCCGGTTCGGGTCTGGGCGGTGCGCCAGTCGGCCTCCTCATCGCCGGTGCGATCACGAAGGGTAGCCGATGTGATCAGGGTGCCATGTGAGGGCGCGACGACGGTGCGGGTAAAAGGCCGGGTCGGGTCGATCCAGTGACGGTGGAACCCGACATCGAAATCACGACCAGCAATCCGCTCAACACCGAACCAGTCGACAAAGTCATCAGGGGTTTCGTGGCGAAGCGCGTCAAGCATGGAGCGCCAGGCGCTAATTTGCTGAATGCCGCGCCGTTCAAGGCTGCGGACCAGTGACTCTACTCGTGAGCGTTGCGCCGTCTCGAGGCTGTCTGACTCCGTATCGAGCAGGGCGAGCAGTGATTTGATCAAGGTTCCCAAGGGCTGGTTGAGACGAACCAGTGCCGTCTCCAGCTCTGCCGCCGCTTCTATCAGACCCGGAATGGCGGGGGCGGTTTCTGTTTCCAGATCATAACCGCCCTGGGATTCTCCATCTCGGGCAAAAACCTGTTGGCGGACAAGACTGAGAAATTTTTCGGCTGGTCCCACCGGAGTGCCGCCGCCAATGCGCTGATGCCACGCCGGGCCCGGTAACTGACGTGCTGCGCTAAGGCCTTCATCCAGTGCCTCTTCCGCTTGCTGATCACCGCTGATCAGATCTTCGAGGCGGGTTTTCAAGCCGCGTGAGCGCGATCGGCTACCTTCTTCAGCCCCCAATAACCAACGTCTCAGCTCGGCTGTTTCGCGTCCCGACAGCAAGGCAGAAAAGGCAGCGTCAGAGGCATCGAACAGGTGGTGTCCTTCATCAAATACATAACGTAACGGGAATGTGCCTTCATCGCCGCCCATGGCCGCCTGGACCATAACAAGAGCGTGATTGGCGACAACGATGTCGGCGCGTTTGGCGCGTCGGACCGTATGTTCAACAAAACATTTGGTATAATGTGCGCAGGCGGAATAAATGCATTCGCCACGGGTATCCGTCAAATCGAGCGTCAGGTTGCGACCGAATAAATCAAGTAGCCAGGCTGGAAAGTCGCCGCCGATCATGTCGCCGTCCCGCGTTGCCAAAATCCAGCGGGCCATCAGCCCGAGCGCCGTCATGCCCCGGTCGCCCTGTAATGGTGCCCGGCGCAATGCGTCCTCGAAATTCAGTAGGCAAAGGTAATTTTCCCGGCCTTTTCGAATGACCACGCGTTGATCTTTCTCTTCGGCACCGGGATGCAGGCGGTCCAGTTCACCGTCGAGCTGGCGTTGCAGGTTACGTGTGAAGGTGCTGATCCAGACCGTGCCGGCATTTTTTTCGGCCCAAAGGCTGGCCGGCGCTATATAGCCCAATGTCTTGCCGACACCGGTTCCGGCCTCGGCCAGAACAACCCTGGGCTCGCCATCGCGATCTCGCGGCGCAAAGGCCTTGGCGCTGACTTTGGCATAAGCGACCTGCTGATCGCGTTGTTCGGCCCCATGACCCAACAGGTCACGCAGGCGATCGGTGGTCTCTTTCGCGGTAACGACTAAATTGGACGGCGGTAAGGGGGGAGGACCTTCTTCCCATTCTGCCAGCCGCTGCCAGACACGCAGGCCATCGGTGATATTGCGCGGTTGTGATGTTGTTGCCTCGCCTAAGGCGGCGATGACAAACGGGCCCCAGGTCCAGCCGCCCCGGTGCATGGACCAGGCGATTTTCTGGGTCATTGGATCGCGCTGCTCCGCCAGTTCCTCAAGCAGGGCGCGGGCCGCATGAAACAGGGTTTCGGCTTCACGTTCCAGAGTCGACGGGATCGCTAGGCCGAGAACCTCCGCAACACCGCGAACGGTGGGCAAGGTGAAATCAGCCGGGCGCACGAAGGTAAAGAGTTCCAGAATATCAAGGCAGGGGAATATCCCTGTTGACATGCGCCGGGCAACCATCGGGGCGTGGCAGACCAGGGGTTGGAAATCAGGGCCCAGCCGCGCATCAAATTGTTTTGGGCCCAAGGTATCGATTTCACCATCACTGGTCAGCAGGACGCCATGGCGCAAGCTGACAGCGAATGCAGGCGCATCAGGCAGGACCAGAGAAGGGGAAGGGTTCGAAGGCATCAGGTTGAGTACCCCCGGTTCGGCATTTGATCAAGTTGAATGAGACATATAGGGCAGCGTTCACTCGATTAGGACAGAATGATCCGATGCCGAGGGTGTTCCTAAAGACACCAGGTTCAAAATAACATAGACTTTGTCCACTGATTTAGAGAATCGAGGCCTTACGCAGTTTGAAGGAATGAGGAGGGTAAAAAGTTGATCCCACCTAACCGACCAAGCGACATATTAGCCCATTAATTTATGACTCGGTCCTATGTGATCGGGTGGTGCGAAAAGCACATAAAATGAAAAGTACCCTAAAGCCCTGCCCTAAAAAGGCAGGGCTTTTTAATGTTAGAGCATTTCCGGTGATTTTTGAATCACCGGAAATGCTCTAACTCATTGATATCGCCGCAAAGCCATGTTCCCGAATGAACCTATTCGCTCCGGTTTTGCTCCAGCCGGAAGATATCACCTGCGTCAGGATTTCGCTGTTCCGAAACCCGAAAAAGGGTATCTGATTATCTGGCCTTGTCTTCGCGCAGAACGGCCAACGCCAGTGGTCCCAGGGCGACGACGGCACCGGAAAATGTAAACGCCCATCCCCATGATGCCACCGTATCGCCGCCGATGCCGGCCGGGCTGGTCAAATCCAGCATCACTCCGAAAAGCAGCGGTCCGGCGAAGGAGCCAACAAAACCGATGCAGGAATGCACCGCCATCGTTGCGCCCCTATAGCCGTGCGGGGCGACGGAGACCACGCCGGCGGTCACGGAAGAAGACTCGCCGGTGATTGTCACGCCATAAAGCATGACCAAAATCATAACGACCCAGAAAGGGGCATCGGCGTTAAACCCGAGAATGCAGGCGAGTGCGGCTGAGCTGAACATGATAATAGTAATTGCCCGATGTCGCCCGATACGCCGCGCCATCTCATTGCCGAGGACGCTTGCCGGCAATCCCAACAAATTGACAAGGGCGGCAATGGCAGTGGCACTGAGCAGCATGGTCTGACCGGGATGGGTCGAGGCGGCAAAAAACAGGAAGGTAACAACCCAGGAACGGAATGCAAAAAGTTCAAAATTATGAACCGTATAGGCGAACACATACCCCATGGCTGCCCGGCATCGAAGCACCGGTCTGAAATCAAGTACATGAGTGTCAGGGGCTTTGTGTGGCCGCGGATCACGCCGGGGAAGCAGGGTATAGATCATGACCAGTGCCGTGACGGGCCCACCAGAGGCGATCAGGAACACCCGCTGCCAATCATGAACGGCGGCGATTTCACCGGCCATGAAGTACGAAAGCGCCGTGCCGATGCCGAAACTCGATGTGTAAAAGGCTACGGAACGGCTATGATCGCTACCGGGCCCAAGGTGTTCAAGATGGTCGTTGAGCAGTTTTAGTCCGGGCATATAGGTGCCAGCCAACCCAATTCCGCCAATCACTCGAAACACAGTTGCCGACCAAAACCCGTCGACCAGCAGGGCAAAACCGAGCGTTGAGAATGCCGTCAGTATCATGCAGACCGTCAGAATAAGGCGTGGCGAAATACGGTCCGTCAGGCTAACCAGAAACGGCACAGCAACAAGATAACCGGCATAATAAAATCCAGTTACCCACCCGGCTTCGGTTTTGCTCATGCTCCATGTTTCAATGAACGTCGGCAGCAGGGCCGGAAAGGTCGCAGACCCCAGCATGCTGAAAATTTCGACGGCACAGACGATGATGATTAGCTGTATGGGGGTCGGGTTGGACATGAAACCATCCTAGCGGCAATGGATCGGGCGCAGCAAATACATAGTCGAGTGTGCGGCCCGTTTTCGGTCGATACCCAGCGAATTTATCCACCGGGTTGATCCCCGTTACCGTTTTGTCGGGCTTGGCGATAGCCATTGCCGAGACTTGCGGTGAGGCTGACATTACGCCCGCAAAGTAGGATTCGAGTTGGGCCGGGTTATCGAGAGACAAGGCGCCACTTTCGAATGCCCTGACAATTTCGATGGCCTGACGTTCAACGGGCAGCAGCCACCAATATACCCAAACCAAGAACGGCAACGAGCTTAAGGGGAATCCGCCAAGGTTCTTTTTGAGGGGTTGAGGCGTTTGGTGCATTTATGGCCTCAGGGAAAAGTAAGTGGCTCCACTCAGGCCCCAAAAGTTTTGATTATTATATATCAAGGCGAAAGATGTTCTGAAGGTTTAGAATTCCGCTGAAGACCGAAAAAGCATCGCCTAATTGTATGATTTTATGCCGTTTTTAGGCAAGTTCAGTATCAGACTCGCGAGGGACAGATCATGAAGCGTTTCAAGAATATCCTGGCAGTATTCAATGGTGCCGTTGGTGATGATGACACGCTGACCCAGGCCGCAGCTCTGGCGAAGAGAAATGGGGCGCAATTAACGGTCGCAGAGATCATCAGCGACCCGGAAACGTCACCGGGCCTGATTGCTGAAAAAAAGAAACATCTCCACCGCCTGTCAGCATCAATCCGGCAGGAAGGCATTACGCCAGGTACGGCGGTACTGACCGGCACGCCATTTATGGAGATCATTCGACAAGTGATCCGCAAAAAGCACGACCTGGTCATGACCACGGCAGAGGGTAACGACGGGTATAAAAATCTGTTTTTTGGCAGCACCTCCCTGCACCTCATGCGCAAATGCCCCTGCCCGGTATGGGTGACAAAACCGGATGGGCAACACGGGTATGCGCGAATCATGGCCGCCATTGGGCCAGATTCCGACGGTGTTAGTGACAGTGAGTTGAACATCCAAATCATGGATCTTGCAACGTCTCTGGCGCGGCTGAACAACAGCGAACTTCATATTGCGAATACCTGGGATGTCACCGGACATGACAGCGATACACTGCGCTCGGAAACCACCGACGACATCAGGGCCCGGATCGTACACAAGCACGAATTGTTATACCGCGAGCCAGTTGAGCGTCTGCTTGGGCGATATAACCTGGATGGCATCACACACCAGCTTCATCTAAAGCGGGGCGCCCCTGACTTTCTACTTCCCGAGCTCGCTGAAACACTTGAGATTGATCTGATCGTGATGGGCACAATCAGCCGCGTCGGCATACCAGGGTTTATTATCGGCAATACAGCGGAATTGGTCCTGCGACAGGTCAAGTGTGCGGTTCTGACAGTCAAACCGGAGGGATTCGTAACACCGGTGACCCTGGGCCCCTAATGACATTGGGTCGGTAATTTAGATCCTCCAGAGACCAGCCTTAAGGTCGAGGAGGACGGGCATCTTAGTACGCAGGCATCTTATTTAAGAGGGTGCGTTGAACACATAATCGAAAGTTCGACGATATGGAAACCCATCTCTTTTTACAGGTTTTACTGATTATCCTTCTGACGGCCCGCATCTTCGCAGAACTTGCGGCCCGCCTGAAAACACCTTCGGTAATCGGTGAACTTGTCGCCGGGGTGGTGCTCGGGCCAAGCCTGCTGGGGTGGATCGAGCCCTTCGAAGCCATCAAGTTACTGGCTGAAATCGGCATTATCCTGTTGTTGTTTGAGGTCGGGCTGGAGACCGATCTGATGAAGCTGACCCGGTCGGGATGGAAGTCGATTGTCGTCGCGCTTGGTGGGTTCATTCTCCCCTTTGTGTTTGGGTTTTTGTTGAGCTTCAGCGTATTCGGGTTGCCAATGCTGGTTTCGCTATTTATCGGCGGAACCCTGACGGCCACCAGCATCGGCATCACGGTGCGGGTATTGAGCGACCTGAAAGTTCAGCAGGGACACGAGGGGCAGGTGGTGCTTGGTGCCGCCGTGCTTGACGATATATTCGGCGTTGTGTTGCTGGCGTTGCTGTATGAATTCGCGATCGGTGGCGGGGTCAATTTTATCAACACCGGTAAGGTGTTGTTGTTTATCGGCATTTTTTTCGTTCTGGCGCCCATAGCGGCAAAGATAATTTCAGTAATTATCAAGCGCCTCGACAAGACCACCGAAGTGCCGGGCCTGATCCCCGCCATGATGGTTTCTCTCGTGTTGTTCTTCGCCTGGCTGGCGAAAGAGGTCGGCGCTCCGGAAATGTTAGGGGGATTTGCCGCCGGGCTTGCGTTATCGCGGCGGTTCTTTTTGCCGTTGGGCGTCGCCCTTCATGCCGACCCTAAGTTTGCGCGGCGGATTGAAGGACAAATGAGCCCGATTGTGCATTTGTTTACACCCATCTTCTTCGTCATGGTCGGATTGTCTCTTAATTTGCGAGAGATTGACTGGAGTTCTTTCCATATTTGGGGGCTGTCTCTGGCTCTGTTTGTGGCGGCGGTGCTTGGTAAATTTGCAGGGGCGTTAGTGATCCGAGAATCATGGGCATCACGGTTTATCATTGGCGTCGCCATGATTCCGCGCGGTGAAGTCGGCTTGATATTTGCCGAGCTGGGGCGCCAAAGCGATGTCCTGGATAACGAAACCTATGCAGCGTTGATCATTGTCATCGCGTTGACCACCTTGCTTCCACCCTTTGTCATGAAGGGGTTCTATAACAGCCGGCACGGAAAAATGTTAATCCACAAACACAAAACTCGTGAACCGAAAGGGCTCTACTACCGTCGATAAGGGTCTTTATCGCTTGGGTGGCAAGTGCGCAGGGGATGCCGAATTGTATACAAACTGGTAGAAATCTACCAAAAAATGTTTGACAGATACATTCATACCGGCAGACAATATGGGCGGATTCATCCGGGGGAGAAGCTCGCCTAGTAGAGCATCGCATGACGGCAACATTAGCTGAACGCATTCATGAGCAAGCGCCTAATTTTACCAAGACGGAACGCCGCCTGGCGAGCTTTCTGACCGCTAATCCTGACCGGCTTATGCTGGAAACCAACTCGTCGCTAGCCGATCAGGCGGGCGTCAGTCCCATGGCGGTCAGTCGTTTCGTCCGAAAAATCGGCTTCAGTGACATGGCCGATGCCAAACGTATACTGAAAGCCCATTCCTACGGCCCGCCGGGGTCGGAAATCGGCAGTCGGTTTGAACGGATTAACGAAGCCCGCAAGGATGAGTTTGATGACCGCAGTGCGATTGAGGCGGAAGGCGAGGGCATCCGCCAAGCTTACGCTCTGCGCCGGGCTCCGGTATGGGGCAAGATCGTCAGGTTACTGGCCCAATCGGAAAGTGTGTATATCGCCGGGTTCCAGACCACCGATTATCTGGCCCGCGGCATGGCAATGCTGCTTTTATATGCGCGGCCAAATGTCCACCACCTGAGTGGTGCCGATGGCATTTATGCCAATGTGCTCACCGATACCGCAAAGACAAAAACACTCATTGTTATCGATGTCTTTCGATATGGCAAAGACAGTCCAGCCCTGACCCGCTTTGCCAAACAGCAGGGGCTGGACGTTGTTGTGATCAGCGATGAATTTTGTGAATGGGCCGCGAAGCTGACGGATTATCACCTGTCCGCAACCACCAATACGCGGTTCTTTTTCAGCGCCATGGGCTCGATCCACGTCATGATGAACCTTCTGGTTCACGACGTGATTGATGAACTTGGGGAACGTGTCAAAACCCAGATGGATATTGTCTGGCAGGCCCAGGAAGAATTTGAAAATTTTCTTTAGGGCAAATGAACCTAGAACAGGAAAAACGACGTTAAACCAACCAAGGGAGAGTACGATGAAAATAACCAAACTATTGTTACCGGCTGTTGCTGCTGCGGCAATCAGCTTCGGCATGACGGCGATAACGCCGGCCTATGCCAAAACATTGAAAATGGCCTATGACGCCGATCCGGTGTCCCTCGACCCTCATGAGCAGCTTTCCGGTGGAACCCTGCAGCTGTCTCATATGATATTTGATCCGCTTGTCCGTTGGACCAAGGACCACGGCTTTGAAGGCCGTCTGGCAGAAAAATGGGAACGGGTCGACGACAAGACCATGCGGTTCCATCTTCGCAAAGGCGTGAAGTTCCACTCCGGCAACGAGATGACAGCGCTGGATGTGTCCTGGACTTTTGACCGTCTGAAAAAGAGCGCGGATTTCAAGGGCCTGTTTGTGCCGTTTGATGCGCTAAATGTTGTCGACAAATACACCCTAGACCTAGTCACCAAAGAGCCCTATCCGCTGGTCCTTCATCAGGCCACATATATCTTCCCGATGGACAGTGCGTTCTATACGGGATTTGATGGCAACGGAAAATCTAAAGCCGCGATCGTCAAGCATGGTGATGCGTTTGCCTCGTCCAGTGCTTCCGGTACCGGGCCATTTATGGTGACAGCCCGCGAACAGGGTGTGCGCGTAGATTTCAAACGGTTTGGTGACTACTGGGACAAAAAATCTCCCGGTAATGTAACGGAGATCGTCTTCACACCGATTAAGGAATCCCCGACCCGTGTTGCCGCCCTGCTGTCAGGCGATGTCGATCTGATTGCCCCCGTTCCGCCAACCGATCTGGACCGGGTCAGAAAGAGTGACAAAACCAACCTGGTGACCATGGGAGGCACGCGTATCATCACCTTCCAGATGAACCAGGAACGGGTCCCGGCGTTCAAGGATGCGCGTGTGCGGAATGCGATTGTTCATGCCATCAATAACGACGGCATCGTTAAAAAGATCATGAAAGGGTTCGCCACGGCAAGTGGTCAGCAGAGTCCCAAGGGATATGCCGGTTACAGTGCCGCTTTGAAACCCCGTTATGATCTGAAAAAGGCGAAAGCCCTGATGAAAGAAGCCGGACATGAAAAGGGCTTCTCCATCACCATGATGGCGCCGAACAATCGTTATGTGAACGACGCCAAGATCGCTGAGGCTGTTGCCGGGATGCTGGCCAAGATCAACATCAAGGTTGACCTGAAAACCATGCCGAAAGCCCAGTACTGGCCGAAGTTCGACGAGCGAGCTGCCGATATGATGATGATCGGCTGGCATTCGGATACGGAAGATTCGGCGAATTTCTCCGAATTTTTGACCATGACACCGAGCAAGGAAACCGGCTATGGTCAGTACAATTCCGGCAATTATTCTAGCGCCAAAGTCGATGAACTGGTCCTGAAAAGCCAGGCCATGACCGACGAAGCGGCACGTGCCAAGGTCTTGCAGGAGGTTGAAACAACGCTCTACAATGACGCCGCGTTTGTTCCGCTTCACTGGCAGAATCTGGCGTGGGCTGCCCGCAAAGGCGTTGATATCGAACCTGTTGTCAACGTCATGAACTTCCCGTATCTCGGCGACTTGGTGATCAAGTAACCGACTGCGGATAAAGTGATCGGGGCCACTCACGTTCGGGTGGCCCCGCGTTTTTTTAGTTATTTTTTTAGGGTGTCGTTCTGGTCTACGTAAGATTCCTCTCTAAACGCCTGATGCAGGCCGTACTGGTGATGTTTGTCATCAGTCTGCTGGGGTTTTCCATTCAGGATAATCTGGGAGATCCACTACGCGAACTGGTCGGCCAATCGGTATCCGAAGAAGTGCGTCAGGACCTGCGCAGTAAAATGGGTCTCAACGACCCGTTTTTCGTCCAGTACGCCCGGTTTCTGGGAAACGCCGTGCAACTTGATCTCGGCAATTCCTATTTTTTCAAGCGCCCGGCGCTGGATGTTATTGGTGATAAGTTTGTCGCCACAATGGAACTGGTGATCGGCGCGACCCTGATCATCGTCTTTGTTTCCATCCCGGTCGGTGTCTATTGCGCGATCAATCCGAAAAGCCTGTTATCAAAAACCGTTATGACGCTCAGTATCGTCGGGATTTCCATTCCGGTCTTCCTGACGGCGATTTTTTCAATTTATATATTTTCCGTTGAACTGGGCTGGATGCCGTCATTTGGGCGCGGTGAAACGGTTGATGTTGGCGGCTGGAAAACGGGATTCCTGACCAAAGACGGACTGATGCATCTGGTGTTACCGAGCCTGTCGTTGGCTTCGATCATGCTGCCCCTGTTCATTCGCCTGATCCGTTCAGAAATGATGGAGGTACTGGAAACCGAATACATTCGTTTTGCTTGGGCCAAGGGGCTGATGCCGAAACGGGTGTGGTTCCTGCATGCCTTGAAGAACACGCTGTTGCCAGTGATTACTGTCGGTGGTGTACAGATCGGCACCATGATCGCCTATACAATCCTGACCGAAACCGTGTTCCAGTGGCCGGGCATGGGCTTTTTGTTTCTGGAAGCGATCAACCGGGTCGATACCCCTTTGATTATCGCCTACATCATTGTTGTCGGACTGATCTTCGTCGTCACCAATACAGTTGTTGATTTGATTTATGCCTGGGTCAATCCGACCGTGCGGATCGTAGGTCAGCAATGATCAGTAAAATTGCAATCTTTCTGAATTCCGATTTTATTTTCCGCTTCAAAAGGGACCGCATTGCACAGGCCAGCCTGTTCGTGTTCCTGGCCTTCGTTATCTGTGCCCTGGCGTCGCCGCTGTTGGCACCGTTTGATCCTTATGATCCGATGCAGATCGATATCATGGATTCGGAAACGCCGCCCATCTGGCAAAATGACGAAGAGGGCAGCCCCTTCCTGCTCGGCACCGATGCCCAGGGCCGGGACATGCTCAGCACGATTTTATACGGCACCCGTGTTTCTCTTTTGATTGGCCTGTGTGCGGTCATGCTTCAGGGGGTTCTGGGCGTTTCCATTGGCCTCATTTCCGGATACCTGGGCGGACGTGTCGAGAGTTTCTTCATGCGACTGGCTGATATCCAGTTATCGTTTTCAACACTGATGGTGGCGATCATCGCTGCTGCACTTTTTAAGGCCATCTTCGGCAGCGAAATCTACGGCAATGTGGCGATCGTCATTCTGATTTTGATCATCGGTATCGCCGAGTGGCCGCAGTATGCGCGCACGGTGCGGGCCTCGGTGCTGGCGGAACGTAAAAAGGAATATGTTGATGCGGCCCGTGTTATCGGGTTGCCGCCCTTGCGCATCATGTTCCGCCATATCCTGCCCAATACGCTGTCACCCATTCTGGTGATCTCGACCGTGCAGATCGCCAACGCCATCATCTCGGAAGCCGCACTTTCTTTCCTGGGGCTGGGTATGCCGGTCAATAAACCGTCTTTGGGCTCGCTGATCAGTTCGGGTTTTGAGTTTATCTTTTCGGGTTCCTGGTGGATCACCGTCATCCCTTCCATGGTCCTGATCGTCCTGATCATCAGCATCAACCTGCTGGGCGACTGGTTGCGTGATGTGCTGAACCCGCGTTTGTATAAGGACTGACCATGGCCTTGCTGGAAGTCCGTGATCTGGAAGTTGATTTCCCCCTGGGGCGCACGACCCTGCAGGCTATTCATGGCGTCAGTTTTGACCTTGATAAAGGCGAACGTCTTGGCATCGTTGGCGAAAGCGGCGCCGGAAAATCCGTCGCCGCCTTTTCAATTCTCAACCTGATCGCCAGACCAGGGCGGATTTCCGGTGGAAATGTGGTCTTCGACGGGGATGATCTGGCGCATATCTCGACCGACGAGATGCAACATATTCGCGGCAACCGGATCAGCATGATTTTTCAGGATCCGATGATGACCCTGAACCCGGTGTTGACCATCGGCACCCAGATGGTCGAATGCCTGCATGCGCATATGGAGATTTCCAATGCCGACGCCAAACGCATCGCCATTGAAAAACTTCGCGAAGTCAAAATCCCGTCACCGGAAGAGCGCTTTGATAATTACCCGCACCAGCTTTCCGGCGGCATGCGCCAACGCGTTGTTATCGCAACCGCGCTGGTAACAAACCCGGCGATCATCATTGCCGACGAACCGACAACGGCGCTTGATGTGACCATTCAGGCAGAAATTCTCGCCCTGATGTTGGACCTCTGCCAGAACCATGGCGTCGCCCTGATGCTGATCACCCATGATCTGGCCGTGGTTTCGCAGGTGACTCAGCGGATTGTCGTCATGTATGCGGGGCGAGTGGTCGAACAAGGACCAACCCAGGACATTATCACCGATGCCCTCCACCCCTATACCCGTGGCCTGATCAAGGCTCTGCCGCAGCAGAACAAACCGGGCGCGCGTCTCAACCAGATCAGGGGATCAATGCCGACCCTGGATGATATCCCCAAGGGGTGCACCTTCAACCCGCGCTGTGATTTTGCCGACGGATTGTGTTCGGAACAGGAGCCCGTGCTCCGGGATATGGGGACCCACAAAGTTGCCTGCCATCACGTCGAAAGCATTGTCGAACAGTTGCGAGATGGAGGCGGCGATGAGTAATAAAACCGGCATGCCGCTGCTTGAGGTTGATCAGGTTTATAAGTCGTTTCGGGTCGGCAGCGAAGGCTGGCTCGGCAATAAGGCTCTGTTGGTTCATGCCATTAACGGGGTCAGCATCACCATCAACAAGGGAGAGTCCTTTTGTCTGGTCGGGGAAAGTGGGTGCGGAAAGTCAACACTGGCACGAACCGTGATGGGACTGGAAGAGCCGACGTCAGGGACAATCAGCTACGAAGGTCAACGCATTGACGATCTGGAAGGTGAAAAACGTCTGCCCTTCCGTCGCAAGATGCAGATGATTTTCCAGAACCCCTATGCGTCTTTGAACCCGCGCATGACCGTTAACCAGACACTGGAAGAGCCGCTGCGCTTCCATCGCCCGGACCTGAGCGCGAAGGACCTGCGCGATAAGGTTGTTGAGGTCATGGAGTCGGTTGGCAACAACCCGGACTGGGGCGAGCGGTTCCCGCATGAGTTCTCCGGCGGTCAGCGCCAGCGGATTTCAATCGCCCGGGCGCTGATGGTTGATCCGGAATTTGTCGTCGCGGATGAGCCAATCTCGGCCCTTGATGTGTCTATTCAGGCGCAGGTTCTGAACGTCATGATGGAGGCTCAGGAAAAGCATCACCTGACCTATTTATTCATCACCCATGATCTGAGTGTTGTTGAACATTTTGGCAGCCGGGTCGGCGTCATGTATCTCGGCGCGCTCTGTGAACTGGCAGATACCAGGACGCTGTTTTCCAACCCGCGCCACCCCTATACCCAGGGCCTGCTGGCGGCAATCCCCAGAATGGATGGCTCGGAACTGTCGCATACCAAAATGACCGGTGAAGTGCCGACGGCCATGGATTTACCAACAGGCTGTGTGTTCCACACCCGATGTCCGCTGGCCAAAGATCGGTGTAAAACGGATATCCCTGAACTTCGTGATGTCGACGGGCGTCAGGTCGCCTGCCATTTTGTCGAAGAAACCGCTTAACGGTTTCTTGATACCTGCTCCATAGACTTGGCACTGTCCCTTTTCGGTGACGGAAGGCGTATACAGATGGTGGATGAACGGTTAACTCCGGATGGTCAAGCCGAGCGTCGGGGAGACAATGAGAGGCGCGATAATGATCGCCGTGATGACGAGAGGCGCCATGATGAGCGGCGTGCGCTTGAACGCCGCGGCACCGGCAATCCTGAAACCTGGGATCAGTTCGAGCAGCGCCAACTGGACCGTCGTGAATCTCATCGCCGTGCCCATGAACGCCGTGAACTGGAACGCCGACGCGAAGAAAGCCGGCGGATTGACCATATCATCACAAGCGGCTGGCCCGTGTCGGGTGATGAGTAGAACGCGACCGTGCTGTTGAGCGGTTTACACGAAGTTTCATCACTTAAGACTTTGGTAAAGGCGGGTCGCTTAGTTCCGGGAAACTGGCATAAAACGTAGAGCCAACGCCGACTTCGGACTCAAATCCAAGTGTCCCCCCCATGCTTTTGGTCAGGGCTTTGCTGATGGTCAGGCCCAGTCCCGTACCATTGTATTTACGTGTTGATGAGGAATCGATCTGGGTAAACTGCTCGAATATTTTTTCTTTGAAGTCCTCTGGAATGCCCGGTCCTCTATCCTTCACATTCACATAAACTGCCCCGTTATTTTTGGTGATGAATATCTCAACGTCACTGTCGGGTTCCGAAAACTTGGCGGCGTTGGACAGCAGGTTGTTTAAAACCTGCTCGAACCGATGTTCCTGAATGTCGGCATATACGGGATCGGTGGGTCCCTTGAAAACAAAGTTGATGGATTGGGTTTGCGCATACCCCTGAAGGTCTTTGACAATTCTTGATGTCAACGCGCAGATGTCATGCCGGTCGGTCTCAATGACAAATGTCCCCGACAGGATTTTTTCATAATCCAGCAGTTCGTTGATTAAACGAAGCAGGGCTTGATTGTTGCGCAACGCAATATCAAGAAGCTCCCGCCCATCCTCGGGAAAGTCATCCGGCATGAAAGATTTCAACAGGCCGAGGCAGCCCAGAGAAGAGGTCAGCGGCGTCCGCAATTCATGGTTCATGGAGGCCAGAAACTCGGTTTTGGCCTGGTTTGCCGCTTCGGCCTGATCGCGTGCACGGACCAGTTCGTCGTGGGCTTTCTTGGCCTCGGTGATGTCCTGATATTGACCAAGAATAAATTGCGGGATGTTGGTGCCATCCATGATCGCCGAGCAGCTCAAATTTACCCAGACGATGTCGTTGTTTTTGGTCACAAAACGTTTTTCCTGGGTAAACCCGTCAATTTCGCCGGCCATCAACTGATGATCAAGATCCGAGGTGTTCTCCAGATCGTCGGGATGCGATACGTCTTGCCAGCCTTTCGTTAACAACTCACGTTCCGTGTAGCCAAGCATCTCACAGAACAGCTTGTTCACTTCCCAGTACCGACCTCCGTTGGTCAACACGGCCATGCCGGTGTGGCCGGTTTCGAAGGCAATTCTGAAGCGATCTTCGCTCTCACGCAGTTTTCCGGTGAGTTTGGTTATGATTTTAACAGTCATTTCCCGACAACCCTTCAAGGCAGACCCTAACCTTAGCCAGAACCGTTCAAAAATGGAAGGGTGTTGGTTTTACCGACAGCAACGGAACAGATCATGCAAACCCGATATAGTAAACTATAAGTTGATTGGAGACGCTTGTGCTTTAGCTGGATCAGGCATTGTGGGAGATGGGCGTCGGGGTTACGGAAGAAGACTCTCAGCAAACGCATTTATGCGGCGGCACCCTTCGATAATTTTTTCATCACTAACGGCGAATGACAGACGTACATGGCCGTCGGCGCTGGGGCCGAAGGCTGCGGCGTTCAGAACCGAAACGCCGGTTTGCCCATACAGTTGAGTGGCAAATTCATCGGGCGACAACCCGGTACCCCTGACATCCACCATCAGGAACATGCCAGCCTCCGGCGACAGGCATCGCAATCCCGCTGTATCGCCCAGCAAGGACAACGCCAGATCGCGGCGTTTGCGATAGATGTCTCGGCCCCGGGTCACATCATCAGCGCCATGAACAAGGGCCTCGACGGCGGCGTGCTGGATAAAACCCGGCAATCCATACAGCATGCAAAGCGCCAGCTTGCCAATATGCCCGGCCATGACCAGCGGGGCGACGACCCAACCGACGCGCCAGCCGGTCATGGCGTGAGACTTCGACAGGCTGCAGATCGTCACCGTCCGGTCGGCCATGCCCGGCAAACTGGCGATGCTGATATGTTGGGCTTCGAAGGTCAGCGCGCCGTAGACCTCATCAGATATCACCCACAGATCATGCTCGATCGCAATATCGGCAATGGCTTGCAGTTCGTCCTTGGTCATCACCACACCGGTCGGATTGCTGGGTGTGGCGAAAAAAATGGCGCGCGTGTTTTTTGTTACCGCCGCCCGAATTGCGTCAATATCAGGTCGAAAGCCGTTCTGCGCTGGTTGCGGTACGGTGACGAAACTCGGGCCCGGCGCCTGTACGCTGGCTTCATAGGTGACATATGCAGGTTCGGGAACGATAACTTCGTCTCCAGGGCCGGCGACACATTGCAGTGTCGAAAAGATTGCACATTGTGCGCCGGCCAGCGCTACCACGTTGTCCGGGCCGACCAATTGCCCTGACCTCGCCTGATGATCCCTGGCGATGGCGTCGCGCAACTCAATCCGTCCAATTACGGTGGTGTAGTGGGTATCGCCCGCGTTCAGCGCCTCAATGGCTGTGTTGACAACGTTGGTAGCGGTCGCCAGGTCCGGGTCACCAACGCTCATGACGATCACGTCTTCGCTCGCCAAATCAGCATTGACCGCTTTGGCATGAAGTTTCCAGGCGTCAGAACTTTCCCCGGAAATTCGCTCGACAAGTGGTGAGTACCGCATAGATTTCCCCGAATACGCGTTGATGGGGTTGCGCTTGACCTAAAACCCATCATTTTAATAGCTGTCATGTTGCTGTAATTCGGCAACGCTAGTCTGTAAAGTACTGTCTGTTCAAACTCGTGTTATTTAGTCATTTAGCAGCTTGAAGAAACCGGTAAAACGGCGTATCGAATGCGCTTGCCGCGTTTCTGTGGCACTGAAATTTGGAGACGACCGAAGGTGTTTAGGAAAAACGAGCCCAAGATTGAAGTCGGCGACAAGTTTGTCAAAACCGACGATCCGAAAACCATCTGGGTTGTTGCCGGTAAAGGCAGCTCTGTGGCCCCCGTCCCGCATTATCAGGTCGTCCGCCAGGGATACGAGAGCAGGCTCCGCACCCTGTCCGAACAGGTTCTGCTGGATACGGATTATTACCGCCGGGTGGGCTAAATCTTGCCGTACGGTGTTCCCGAGCCCGGCCCTGAAATTCTCGCGGTTTTTGACGCCTATCCCGATAAATTTGGACCAAAATTACGGACACTTCGGCGTCTTGTCTTTGACGTTGCCAGCGAAATGCCTTCTGTGGGGCGGATCGAAGAAACCCTTAAATGGGGGCAGCCCAGCTACCTGACACCGGAAACCAAAAGCGGCTCAACCTTGCGCATTGCACCGGTCAAGGGCTCTGACACCTGCATCGCGCTTTATGTCCATTGCCAGACGGACCTGATCTCAACATTTAAGGATTTTTATGGAGATACCTTCACCTATGAAGGCAAACGCGCCCTTCTGTTAAACGTAGATGAAGAGTTTCCGGAAACGGCCCTGCGCCACTGCATTTCACTGGCATTGACCTATCATCTGAACAAAAAACAGCGGTTGAGCGCTTAACCTTCACCAACCTCCAGTATCCGAGGTGGTGTTGGGTGCGTTCTCAGGTCCCGTCCACCCGCACTTGCTTGAAGATATAATCACCGCCGCTGTTGAGAATGGCGAGCCCGGAAAAGGCGTCGCTGAACGCTCTGTCCGTTGTCTTGAGCAGCACGGCTCCGTCGATGCTGACCTCCATGCGTCCATCCGGGTGCCTGAGCCAGGTGACCTGGTGGAATTTTTTGTCGAGCAGGGACGGCACCTTGCTGGTGCCATCGATAATCGACGTGCCTCTCGACGACACCCGCAACAGTTCCAGGCGTCCTTCCGGCTGATACACCAGACGGTATCCAGGGCTTCTGGACGGCCCGGCAAACTGTCCCTGAAAGGCGGCGATCTCGATGCGTCCCTTGTTTGACCAGGAGCTCATGTTCAGCGATACCGAAAAGGCATTGGAGATGGCCACGTTCGTGCGGATGACGGCTTGAGTCGGGGCCGGGGGCGGAGCCGTCTGGCTACCCTGTTTGCCGCCAATGGCCTGATTGAGGATTTGCCCGAAAATCGCCGCTGCGGCATCCTTACTGTTCAGTTTTTTGGTTTCCGGCTGGGCCTGCACCTTGGGGTCAATCGAGGTGCGCAGTCCCCACCCCTGTTCGATCCAGTAGTCACCAGCGCTGATCTGCCATTTCGGATTGGTGGTGAAGTTGCCGTCGGCAAAGGTCTCGTTGAACACCAGATGTCGCCACGGTCGATCAAACCCGGTGGCCAGATCGCGTAAATCACGCAAAAACTGCGGACTGGCGGCCTGTGCCTTCTCGGCCTTGTTGATCAGGGCATTCAGCTTGTCGACAAACCCCTGAAGCTTTTCCGTACTGGCCGGAGCCGAGGCATCCGGGTTCTGCCATTTGGAATAGGAACTGGTCTGGGCGACAGCCAGAGAGGTCGGCAAGAGAAGGGCAAATACAAAAACCACAAGGCGCATGGGAAATATCCGTTAGCTGATTGATCCTGAGGGCAGAGCCTAGCACAAGTCGATCTGTGGAATCACCTGTGTTTACAGCCTCAGTGAGTCAGCGTGTTTAAGCCATGTCTGACGCGATTGGCATAATCGGGGGAGAGGTTTCGCAGGTGGTGCAATCGCAGTGGAACTCGCTCGAGCAAAAGATTATACCGTGTCAAAATTTAAAATTGTTCTCATTCAGGAAGATCAAACAACTTGGCCCAGATCCGTAAATCTAGGCCAAGTCAATATAACCGTTCTTTTTTAGGAGATGTCCGGGAGATAAAGTCGGACCTAAACCAGATTAGGTTATAGGCCCGCTCCACCAGCACCAGCACCACCACCACCAGCACCACCAGCTCCGGCACCACCAGCTCCGGCACCACCAGCTCCGGCACCACCAGCTCCGGCACCACCAGCTCCGGCACCACCAGCTCCGGCACCACCAGCTCCGACCCCACTGCCCGCTCCGGCGCCGCCATCATCGCTGCCGTTATCATCGCCGCCCGCGTCATCGCCGCTATCGTCACCGCCTGCGTCATCGCCGCCGTCATCGCCACCGTCACTATCGCCGCCGTCACTATCGCCGCCGTCACCGTCACCGCCATCGCTGTCACCGCCATCGCTGTCACCGCCACCGTCGCCACCGCTATCGCCGCCTTCGCCGCCCTCAGCATGGGTTGTCGACATCACTATCATTGAGGACGGAATAACCAGCCAGGAAACGGCCAGTCCCGCTAAGAGCGCACGCCGCGATACAAGAACCTGTTTCGGTTGTTTGTCATCTTCTGTTACGTTGTCCTTAGTCATGATTTTTCCTTTTCTGACATTGTAATTCCAAATTATCCTTGAACCCAGGTGCCGGACTGATCCCGGCAAGCCGTTCGATAGTTTTCGAGAACTCTGTTCTGAACCTTGAAGATGCCAACGTAATGTTGACATGATTGACCGTCGGAACGCTTGAAATGATCCAGCGATTGGATCGTTACACCTAGAGTTCGGGAACTGGCGCGCCAAACCCGTTTTGACTGTGGACCACTGTCCAGCAGGACCTGTTGAACGATACTAAAAAGGGATGTTCGTTCATCTTTTTCAAGGATTGACGTATCAAATTCCAGCTCTACCAGTTTCCGTAGAGTGCTTGGAGTAGAGCGATACTCATTCTTGACGGCGACCACGGCACCAAGGGAGGGAACATAATCAATGAAACGGCGTTGACGCCATGTCCCATTGTAATAGCGGTCACATTTGACGACAAAGGCGTCCGAAGTACGGGTCTTCCATTTGATCGTTTTGGTTTCTGAAACGTCACAGTGCCAACGTTGATGATAGCGTCTCTTATTCGTGCCGTCGCTGTTCTCTACATCACGATACAAATCAAAACGACCTGATTTTCCGATCTTCATCGGCCACAAAAGGTCCGGATTCCCTTCAATCCAGCCGTGTGCCCGCCGTGTGGAAGATTTCCAGCTATGGTAAGGGATGATCGGATTGTGGGTGCTCTCGCGAATAATGCCGGTTCGATTTTGCCAAGTCACCTGATCTCCGCGAACCGCGATCACCGTTTCCCGGCTGCCATCAGAATAGACAAAAGATTGACCAACCTCGACTCCTGGCATGGGGGTAACTGGAATTTCGGGGCCCGGAGGCCCGCTGAAGGTTGAAACACATCCGCCAAGCGCCGCTACCAAAATGATAGAGGTCAGTCGGCTCGATAATTGTCGTCGTATTCGGTTCATAAGATTAATTGACCTTCAAACATTTGTGTTCATGTATCAAGTTGATGAACAGAGGCCAGTGACCGGTGTCACATCATCGACATTTATGTTGTTCAATCTGTTTAACCAGACGGCGTTAACTGGGGGCTCTAGATCCTCCGGTCAAGCTCGGAAGCTGTTTGAGTTTCGAGTGGCATGTCCCTAGCACTTTGCCAGATTGCGTTTCGGTATCGATGTAGTAAGCAGATCAAATATGTGAATCAATCATCCTTAATGCAATTTGAGCTGAATGAAACTTAGGTTTAGGCCAGTAGGGTAAGATTCTATTACGTTTGCTGCCGACTCAAACCAATATAATTAGGCGCGCGGATAGGCCTGCGAAAACACACTCAGTCGCCCTCAAAACTCATATGTTGTATCGAAATTTAACGAATTTTCGTTGTCACCTTCGCTCGTATCCCAGATTAGGTGCCAGCCAACGCTCGGTATCTTCAATGCTTTGACCTTTGCGATGGGCATAATCTTCGACCTGGTCCTTGCTGATCTTGCCGATGCCGAAGTATTTGGAGTCCGGGTGGGCGAAGTAGAAGCCCGATACGGCGGCGGTGGGCAGCATGGCGAAGCTTTCGGTCAGTTCCATACCGGCGTTGGTTTCCGCATCCAATAGATCGAACAGGGCTCGTTTCTCGGTGTGGTCTGGGCAGGCGGGGTAGCCCGGGGCTGGGCGGATGCCCTGATAGTCTTCATGGATCAGCCCTTCATTGGTCAGGTCTTCGTCGGCAGCATAAGCCCAGAATTCTTTCCGAACCCGCTCATGCAGGTGTTCGGCGAAGGCTTCCGCCAAACGGTCGGCAAGTGCTTTCAGCAAGATGTCCGAATAGTCATCGTGGTCGGCTTTAAATTCAGCCAGTTTGGCCTCGATGCCGATGCCCGTGGTGACGGCGAAGGCACCGATGTAGTCCTCTTTGGCGCTGTTATTTGGGCCGCTGTTTTTCGGCGCGATATAGTCGGCGAGACAGTGATTGCTGCGGCCGTCGGATTTGTTGATCTGCTGGCGCAGGAAATGAAAGGTGGTCAGCTCGTTTCGGCGTTCCTCACCGGCGTAGACTTCAATGTCGTCCTCGTTGGCATTGGCCGGGAAGAAACCGACGACGGCGCGGGCCCGCAACCATTTTTCATCAACGATTTTTTTCAGCATGGTCTGAGCGTCGGCAAACAGGTTGCGCGATGTTTCGCCATAGTTCTCGTCTTCAAGGATCGCCGGATAGACACCTTTCAGTTCCCAGGTGCGAAAGAACGGCGTCCAGTCAATGCGCGCCGACAACTCGCCGAGATCATAGTCATCAAACGTTTTGAGCCCGAGGAAGCTGGGTTTGGGGGCAACGTAACTGTCCCAGTCAAGGTCCTGGCGCTGGGCGCGGGCCTCGGCAAGGGGCGGGCGGTTCCCGGCCTTTTGGGCGCGGGCGTGTTTTTCCCGGGCCTGTTTTTGATCGACGATGTTTTTGTCAACAAAGGCCTGACGTCGGGTGTCGCTACTTAGGATACTGGCGACGCCAACGGCACGTGACGCATCCATTACATGAACCACCGGATTGGAATAGTTCGGCGCGATTTTGACGGCGGTATGCAAACTCGACGTGGTCGCCCCACCGATCAACAGTGGCACCTGCACATCCATGCGTTCCATTTCACGGGCCACCGTGCACATTTCCTCGAGCGATGGGGTAATTAGCCCGGACAGCCCGATCATATCGGCGTTGTGGTCTTTGGCGGCCTTCAGAATATCGCCGTAAGGCACCATCACGCCAAGATCGATGATTTCGAAATTGTTGCATTGAAGAACAACACCGACGATGTTTTTGCCGATATCGTGGACATCACCCTTGACGGTCGCCATGACCACCCGGCCCTTGGTCAGTGAGGCGCCACTGCCCTGTTTTTCGGCTTCGATGAACGGTGTCAGGTGAGCCACAGCCTGCTTCATCACGCGGGCCGATTTAACCACTTGAGGCAGGAACATCTGCCCCGATCCGAACAGGTCACCGACAATGTTCATGCCATCCATCAGCGGCCCTTCGATAACCTCGATGGGGCGACTGGCGTGCAGGCGGGCTTCTTCTGTATCCTCGATAACGTAATCGGTTATGCCCTTGACCAGCGCATGGGCGAGGCGCGCCGCGACGTCGCCATCGCGCCAACTCAGGTCTTCCAGAGATTCACGCTTTTCGCCCTTAACCTCACCGGCGACGTCCAACAGGCGCTCGGTTGAATCGTCACGGCGGTTAAAGACCACGTCTTCGATGCGACCCTTCAGATCATCCGGAATGCTCTTGTAGACTGTCAACTGACCGGCATTAACAATCGCCATGTCGAGACCGGCCTCGACCGCATGATACAGAAACACTGAATGCATGGCTTCGCGCATTGGGTTATTGCCGCGAAACGAAAACGACATGTTGGACAGCCCGCCGCTGGTGCGTACATGAGGCAGTGTTTTCTTGATTTCAGCAATTGCGGCGATGAAGTCTTTCGAGAAATTCCGGTGTTCATCAATGCCCGTGGCGATGGGGAAGATGTTGGCATCAAAGATGATGTCCTCGGGCGCGAAACCAACCTGTTCGGTCAGCACACGATAGGAGCGCGTGCAGATTTCGACCATGCGCTCAAAGGTATCGGCCTGACCTTTTTCATCAAAAGCCATGACGATCACGGCGGCCCCATAACGCAGGACTTTCCGGGCCTGTTCGATAAAGGCGGCATCACCTTCCTTGAGGCTGATCGAATTGACGATGCCCTTGCCTTGAAGGTTTTTAAGACCCGATTCAATGACCGACCATTTTGAAGAATCGACCATCACCGGAACCCGGCTGATATCGGGCTCGGCGGCGATCAGCTTCAGGAACCGCGATATTGCAGCCTCCGCATCCAGCATCGCATCGTCCATGTTGACGTCGATAATCTGCGCGCCGTTGGCAACCTGCTGGCGGGCGATTTCAACCGCTTCCTCATATTGGTCTTCACGGATCAGGCGGGCGAATTTGGCCGATCCGGCGACGTTGGTGCGCTCGCCGATATTTACGAACCCGGTGACGTCATTAAGCTCGATGGGTTCCAGGCCGCTCAGCCGGCAGACCGGCGGGTGGTCGGGGATCTGACGGGGTTTGATGCCGTCAACAGCCTTGGCAATGGCGGCGATATGTTCGGGGGTGGTGCCGCAGCAGCCGCCGACAATATTGACGAAACCGCTGGTCGCGAACTCTCTCAGATGCCCGGCCATGTAGTCCGCCGTGTCATCGTACCCGCCAAACGCATTGGGCAGGCCCGCATTGGGATAGACGCTGACATAACACCCGGCAATACCGGACACGGCCTGCACGTGAGCCCGCAACGCTTCGGCCCCGAGGGCGCAGTTAAAGCCGACGCTCAAGGGTTTGACATGGGCGATCGAGGCCCAGAAGGCTTCCGGCGTCTGCCCCGACAACGTCCGCCCCGAGGCATCGGTAATGGTCCCTGAAATCATCACCGGCAGGGTCAGGTTTTCGGTCTCGAAGACCTGTTCAATAGCGTAGATGGCGGCCTTGGCGTTCAATGTGTCGAACACCGTTTCAACCACCAGAATATCGGCACCACCGTCAATGAGGGCGCGTGTTGCCTCCCCATAGGCCGCAACCAGATCATCGAAAGTGATATTGCGAAACCCGGGGTCATTGACATCCGGCGACAGGGAGGCGGTGCGATTGGTCGGGCCGATGGAGCCAGCGACGAAACGCGGCTTTTGCGCTGTTGATATGGCATCGACCGCCGCACGGGCCAGACGTGCGCTCTCGTAATTGATCTCGTAAACCAGCTCTTCCATGGCGTAGTCGGCCTGAGAGATGGCGGTCGCGTTGAAGGTGTTGGTGCCAATGATATCGGCATCGGCATCCAGAAAATCCTGATGAATGTTTCTGATGATATCGGGTTGGGTCAGGCTCAGCAGATCGTTGTTGCCCTTGACGTCCGTCTGCCAGTCGGAAAACCGCTCGCCGCGGTAGGCCGCTTCATCTAGGTCGTGACGCTGGATCATTGTCCCCATGGCACCGTCCAGAACCAGCACGCGCTGTTTCAGCAGGTCTTTAAGAACGTCGGTTTGGTCGGGTTGGCGATTGGGCACAATGGTACTCTGTTTGATTGTGGCGGTCATGGTTAAGCGGCTTTCTTGGAAGGGTCGGGGCGAACACCGAGGATATGGCAAATGGCATAACAAAGGTCGGCGCGATTCATGGTGTAGAAATGAAACTGCTCAACGCCATTAGCATGAAGAACGCGGCATTGTTCAGCGGCCAGACTGGCGGCGACAAGTTTCCGGGTTTCCGGTTCGTCATCGAGATTTTCAAAAAGGTCAGCCATCCAGGCGGGAATTGAGGTTCCGGATTTTGTTGCAAATTTGGAGATCTGATTGAAATTGGTCACTGGCAGAATGCCCGGAATGATGGGCACAGCGATTCCAGCGCCGCGAACCTTGTCGAGAAATCTTAGATAGGTTTCCACATCAAAAAAGAACTGGGTAATGGCTTCTGATGCCCCGGCATCGATTTTACGTTTCAGGTTATCCAGGTCGGCTTCGGCACTAATCGCATCGGGATGGGGTTCCGGATAGGCGGCGACGCTGATGGAAAAATCGGCAACTTTTTTCAGTCCGGCAACCAGATCAGAGGCATAGGCATAGCCGTTCGGGTGCGGCTCATAACGGGTGGAGCCTTCCGGTGGGTCGCCGCGAAGGGCAACGATATGTTTGACGCCAGCGTCCCAATATTGACGCGCCACCTCATCAACCTCATCCCGGGTTGCGCCGACGCATGTCAGGTGGGCGGCAGGTTCAAGGTGGGTTTCCTTACGAATACGGGTGACGGTCGAATGGGTGCGTTCGCGTGTTGTACCACCGGCACCGTAGGTGACTGAGACATAACTCGGATCCAGTGGCGCAAGACGTTGGATGGAAGACCATAGCGATTCAGATGCCTTGTCCGTATTGGGCGGGAAAAACTCAAACGAGACTTTGACATCTTTTGGCAACGGTGCGGCGATTGCCAGTTCCGGCCCCGGCGGACGGCCCCGGGCGGACACGTTAAGAAGATGGGCGGGGTTGCGATGTATCATGTTGTCAGTCTTTCAGGGCGGAGAGTGTCAGTGAGCGGCTGGCTGAGCGGCTTGTGCCGGTGCCGGCAGGAGGTCGGGTTTTTCAGCCAGCCAGATCGATACGGTCAAGGGGGCACCGGGCAAGTGGACGACTTTTTTGTGTTGCAGTCCGGCCAGGACGAACCAGCCCGAAACCTCTTCATCGCCAAAACCGAGGCGGCGATGACTATGGTCTGAGCGCAGGATTTCCTGGTCGTGCGGGGCGAAGTCGACGACCAGTAACTTTCCGCCCGGTTTCAGGACACGGGCCGCTTCGGTAATGGCCAGCGCCTGATCATCAACGAAATGAAGAACCTGATGAATGGTCGCCGCATCAAACGACGCCACGGGGAACGGAAGTTGATAAATATCGCCCTGACGGACCTGACAGTGGCTGAGCTGGGCACGGTTCAGATTGGCCCGCGCTACGGATAGCATCTCCCGGGAAAGATCAATACCCTGGCCGCGTTTGATCTTTGGTCCCAGCAGCTCAAGCATACGGGCGGTTCCCGTGCCGATGTCGATCAGGCTGGAAAAGGTCTCACCGTTCAGCAGATCGCAAATCGCCTGCTCCACTTTCAGCTCATCGATATGGAGCGTGCGGATCTCATCCCACTCACCGGCATTACGTTCAAAATAGGAGGACGCCGTTTCATCCCGGTCGCGTCTAACCTCGGCCAGCCGCTGGCGATCACGGGTCAGTTGATCATCGTCCAGCGGTAGCGACGGGGTGATGCCGGTCACCAGATCAGCTGCGGGGCCGTCCTGCGCCAGGCGATGGAAAATCCAGTTGCCTTCACGAAACCGCTCCAACAGACCGGCTTCCGTCAACAGTTTCAGGTGCCGGGAAATACGAGGTTGGCTCTGCCCCAGGATCCGAACCAGTTCACTAACGGTCAACTCACCTTGCAGGCACAAGGCCAGGATGCGTAGTCGAGTGGGTTCGCCAGCGGCTTTCAGGGCATTGACCAAGTCGTGCATCTTCATCTCCCGTGTTCGGAGAGAATATTGCACGTAAAAATAACTACATCAAGATATCTTTATGTAGTTATTTTATAACTATTGTAAAATACATCTAAATGCTGCCTCAGCGGGTTCGTTAACGCCTTTGTAACCATTAAAGTTAAAAATCGCTCACATGCGAGAACGAACCACCCCAACAGCCTGTTTGCGTGCATTGTTAGTTGTCTCCGTGTTGTTTGGCGCGGTGGGATGTGCGTCGGTCCCTGACCCAAACGACCCGGATGCGGTCATCGAATTCCTGCAGGTCAATGACCCGATGGAGCCAACAAACCGAGGTGTGTTTGAAGTCAACCGGGCTCTGGACAATACTGTTCTGAAACCGGTGGCTACCGTTTATAAAGCAGTGGCCCCTGATTTTGTGCGGACCCGGATCAGCAACATTCTGGCAAATCTGCGTTCACCGGTAATCTTTGCCAATGATATTTTGCAAGGTGAATTCAAGCGTGCGGCGACGACGTTTCTAAGGTTCTTCATCAACAGCACCATTGGTGTCGGCGGCATGAATGATATGGCAAGCGCGCTGGAAATCGAAGGACATGATGAAGACTTTGGCCAAACATTGGCAGTCTGGGGTGTTGAAGAAGGACCGTTCATTATGTTGCCATTGTTTGGACCGTCCAACCCGAGGGATACAGTGGGCCTTGTCGTTGATTTTCTTATAGATCCGCTGCGCATGTGGGCATCCAACACGGAACGCGACTTTGTGCCGGTGTCACGGGCGGGTACTGATGCCGTTGATATTCGTTCTGAAAATCTTGAGGTTCTTGATGATTTGGAGAAGTCCTCTCTTGATTTCTACGCGGCAATCCGTAGCTTGTACCGGCAACGGCGCGCTGATGCGATCTCCAATGGAGAAGGGTCGGCAACAGTCCCTGCGCCGAGTTTGGGAGAATTGCCTGGCGGGCCGACACTTGAGGCTGCCGAAGAGTTGTCGCGGAGATAGAAAATATGTTGAAACGACGTGAATTTGTATCTGCCCTCGGGGGGGCGGTTCTTCTGGTTATGGGTGCGGTGACGCCGGCGTTGGCGAGCAGCATTGAAACAGAATCGAGCGCCTTCATTACCTCGTTGGCAGAAAAAGCCGTCAACTCGTTGACATCGAAAGATGCAGCCCGGGGCCAGCGTATTGAGCGCTTTCGCACCATGTTCAACGAGAGTTTCGCCGTCCGCTCCATCGGGAAATTTGTTCTCGGTCGGTACTGGAAAAAAGCCAGCGAAGATGAACGCAAAGAATACCTGGGGTTATTTGAGGACCTGATGGTCGTGTCCTATGTTGATCGTTTCGCCGAATATGCTGGCGAATCCCTGAGCATCAAAAAAACCAGGGGTGAAAACAAGAGCACAGTGACGGTTTTTTCCGAAATTGAACGCCCAGGCGGTGCCAAGGCTATTCGCATTAACTGGCGCGTCGGGACCAATGGCACAATTTACAAAATTCTCGACGTTGTGGTTGAAGGCACCTCGATGAGCAGTACGCTCCGGTCGGATTTTTCATCAATTGTACGGCGTAACGGCGGTAAGGTTGCCGGACTGATCGAAGAATTGCGGACAAAAACCACCGCACTGAAATCCGAATAGCCGGATTTCACTTTTCGCTTAAAATCTGTAAGCGTTATCCGCGCATTGTATCTGTGCTTCATAGCAGATAGCGTATTTTCGCCGCCTGCCTGATGGCTGCGCAATACTTTCAGATTTTAAAGGATCAGCCTTGGCTCCGGGACCTCAAGTAGCGGCAGGTAACACCTACCACGGAATTCTCTGGATGGTATTAACCGGAATTCTGTTTGCTGCTGTTACGGGAGTTGTCCGCTATCTGGGTTCTGACATGCCCGCCATCGAAGGTGCGTTCATTCGTTATGCCATCGGTGTCTTGATGGTTATTCCCCTGATTTGGCGTCACTGGGTCGGAATACCTGACCGCAAAACGGTTAAGCTTTATGTCATTCGCGGCATTGTTCACGGTGGCGCGGTGATGCTGTGGTTTTACGCCATGGCCCGCATCCCTATTGCCGAAGTCACGGCCATTGGGTATGTGGCGCCGATCTTTGTGACGATTGGCGCCGCTCTGTTCCTGGGTGAGCGCCTTCATCTCAGGCGGATTGTTGGCGTCGTTGCCGGCTTTATTGGCGCTATGATTGTGATTCGACCGGGGTTTCACGACGTCAATCTCGGGCAGATGGCGCAATTGGCTGCTGCCCCGCTGTTTGCTGTCTCGTTCATCATTGCCAAGAAGCTGACCGGGCGTGAGAGTCCGTCAATGATTGTCGCCATGCTGTCGGTGTTCTGCACCCTGGCACTGTTACCGGGCGCAATCATTCAATGGCGATCACCCACCGGAGAGGAAGTCGCCTGGCTGACCCTGACGGCGTTGCTTGCGACGGCAGGGCACTATACCCTGACCAAGGCTTTCGCCGCCGCCCCGATTACCGTCACCCAGCCACTGACCTTCCTGCAACTGATCTGGGCGACCTTGATCGGCGTGTTTGTGTTTGCCGAACCGATTGATCCGTTTGTCATTCTTGGTGCGGTGATTGTCGTTACTTCTGTCACCTATATCTCACATCGCGAAGTGCAGGCGCGGCGCCAGCAACAGACGCCGCCCGAGGTGGCGACCAAAGTCTGAAACAGATTTAGTTAGCAGCGGGTTCAATACGAATAATCCGGCCAGTTCCGGAATCGGTGAGGATATAAACATAGCCCTCCGGCCCCTGACGTACATCGCGAATGCGTTCCCCCAATCCTTCGAGTATCCGTTCTTCACCGGTGATCTTCTCTCCCTCTAGAGTAAGCCGTGACAGCAACTGAAACTTAAGGGCCCCGATCAATAGACTGCCCTTCCATTTTGGAAATTTGTCGCCCGTATAAAAAGCCATGCCAGAGGGCGCAATGGAGGGGTCCCAGTAATAAACGGGCTGTTCCATTCCGTCCTTATGCGTGCCGACACCGATTTTCCCGCCGGAATAATGGCGGCCATAGGCGATGACTGGCCAGCCATAATTGCCGCCGGCTTTGGGGATGTTGACCTCATCACCGCCACGCGCACCGTGCTCAACTGTCCAGAGTTTTCCCGAGACTGGATGGAGCGCGGCGCCTTGCGCATTGCGGTGTCCGTAGGACCAGACCTCCGGTCGATAACCCGGTTTGCCAACAAACGGATTATCGGCGGGAATTGATCCGTCCGGTCGAATGCGAATAACCTGTCCGCGGTTAATGGAAAAATCCTGTGCCCGGTCGCGCTCGCCGCGTTCCCCGATGGTGATGAACAGGTTGCCATCGCCGGAAAACACCAAGCGCGACCCGAAATGCCGTCCGCCGGATGATTTGGGAATCTGGCGGAATATGACTTTGACTCCCTTAAGGCGATTTCCTGCCAGATCAAGTGTGGCCCGAGCGACAGCGGTTCCCGCCCCTCCGGCACCAGCTTCGGCGTAGGAAAAATAGATTGTTTGATTAGCCGAGAAATCGGGGTCCAGCGCCACATCGAGGACCCCGCCCTGACCGGAAGCATAGACTCTGGGCACGCCGGCCAAAGGCGGCGACAGATGGCCATTTGGTGAAACAATCCGCATCGCCCCTTGGCGCTCGGTGACAATCATCTTACCACCAGGCAAAAAGGCCAGGCCCCATGGGTGCAAAAGCCCAGAGGCGACGGTAACCAGTTGGAGTTTGTAATCGGCGCTTTTGAACGTCTCGGCTTGTGCGGTCGATTCAACTGATAAAACAAATATCAATGCGATGATGAACCGCATGCTTAACTCCTTCTGTCGGTCTTAAAAGTGGATCATGACCTAATTCAATCGTCCGTAAAACGTCATGCGCGCGGTCTCATCCAGAGAAATACCGGGTTTTGAATTGTAGGCCAGAACGACCAGCATGCGGGTCCGCTGGCCCTCTACCGGGGCGACGCGGTGAATGGCGTTGCGTCCACGGAACAGCACCAGTGCGCCGGCGCTCATGTTCAATTGTTTGACCGGAACGTTGCCGTCCAGAACCTGGGCGACACCATCGAAGTTCATGTCGCCGCTGTCGGCGTCGCGCATGCCACCAACGTATTCGAAAGTCCCGCCCTGTTCCGGTTCCTCGATCATCAATGTAATGGCGAAGGATGAATTGTCGAAGTGCCAGCCTAATTCCTGACCGGGGTCCGCATAATGGAGATTGATAGATGATAAAGGGTCTGCATAAGGATAGAGCGCCTGCTCACCCAGAACATCACACAAAAAACTTCTGAACGCGTCGCTGTCGTAGAGGGTCCGCAAGGGTGAATTTTCAGGAACGACATCATCAGTAATGCAGCCCTTGCTTGAGACGACCAACGTGTTGCGGGGGTGGTCGGGCGGAAATTCCGGTGCGGGCGGTGACAGATAAACGGTGTGTTCCTGGCGACAGAAATAAGCGTGCTGGCGCAGATCCTCACCTTCCTGGCGAACCGCGTCGACGGCATCGGCGCGCAGGAAGTCTGGCATCACCAACACGCCATCGCAGGCCAGGGTGTCATGGCAGGTCCGGCGAAACGCCGGGTCTTGCAGAGGAAACTTGTCGGTATTGATAAGGGAGTCAGGCATTGGCTACTTCTTTATCGTTTTATGTTGTTTCAGGGAGCCCAAAAAATTTCCAGCGGGCATTTTTTCTGGCGCAGTATCGAACGGACAGGTGCATCGCTGATGGCGCCGTCTTCGAAGGCTTTGTCCAGAACATCGGCTTTTTGTTGCCCTTCAATATGAAGGTAAAGCACATCACTGCTCGCCAGCTTTGACAGCGTCAGGGTCATGCGTGGCTCACCGGCCCCACTCGCCCGCATGGAGATGACGGGTTGGGCGGTGTCCGGATCGGTCGCCGCCGCCAGATTGTCACCATCCGGAAAAAACGACGCCGTATGCCCGTCCGCTCCCATCCCCAACACGGCGACGTCAATCACATGGGGAAGAGAGGCGGATACGCGCTGAAGCCCCAGATCCGGGGAAACGGTATCGCAATACAGGCTGACAAATTGCGCCTCGGCGGCGGCACCCTGCTTCAAAAAATCACGCACCAGTTTTTCGTTGGAGCGTTCGTGGTCAGGCGGCACCCAGCGTTCATCGACCAGGGTAAGTGTCACCTTCGACCAGTCGACATCGCGATTGGACAGTTCGGACATGAACCGCCTAGGCGTTGAGCCACCCGACAGGGCCAGTGCTGCTTCACCTCTTTTCTCCACCGCATCCCGCAAGTCATCGGCAACCGCATCGGCAAGGGCACGGGCCAATGTTTCGCCGTCGGCAAAGGTATGGCGGGTGTGAGTGTGCGTATCCATAGGGTTATTTATCCACTAACTGCGCGGGTCCGGCTATATGCCTGCACTAAAAATGTGCGTCTTTGTGCGTTTTTGTGGGTCTTTTTTCGGGAACCGGCCTTGATCCCGGCACAATCCTTAACACTGTCACCAGCGAACCTGGCCGGATAACAGGAAAATTCTTCACAATGATAAACAGTGCCCGCAAGCGAGCGCCGGCACATCCAACCGGAAAACAACCGGGGAAGGTTCTGCTTAAAGAATAAATATGGTTTTAATATGGCAAAGATTTATATTTTAAATAGAATCGTAAGTAGACCCATAACTGGATAATGCATTAAAAACGAGACCGGGGTATCGTTCATAGATGTCTGAAAATAACTTTCCAAGGGATGACAATCTTCGGTTGGTCTTGTCCAAAGGTCATCAGGACTGGCTTGACGGTCAAACATCCGAAGCCCGCAAAATGATACTTTGCCACGGTGTTCTGATGGTGGTGTGCCTTCTGTGGATTGTTGGGGGTTTGTATAATTTGGGTATGTTTGAGGTTGAAGAACAATGTGTAATCGTTCCAGAGGGCAGCACGATTGCGCAATTACAAGCGGAAGGTATTGCTCCCAAGGGTTCTGTGTCCTGTCTTTCAGAAAACCCGCTTCCTCAACCCGAAAATGAACAAGGTGGTTGGCTGTCGACGGCTCTGGGTATTGGGGCCTGGCTCATGAGCCTGCTGGCCGTTCTTATGATTCCGGCATCGATCGTCGATATCCTTCGAAACATCTATAAACTCTATGAATTTCGAGGGTTTTCCAAAGACCATGACGCCTTCCTGAAGCGATACAATCGCCGCTAGGAAATCGGTTTTACCCTTTCTCCACCAACACCACATCATCGCCAACAACCACCAGCGTCGCCGGGGGGCCCATCAGCGCCCAGCGACCGGTCAGCCAGTGGAAGGTGGGCTCCGAGAAAAAACTGATGTGGGTCGGGTCGGTAATGTAGTGCCAGGTCTTGAAGGCGTCTGGGTCGCGAACCCGTTTGGTCATCAGGCCGAGCCAGCCGCCGGGTGCAAGAGAGGTCCACAAACGATCCAGCTCCGGGCCGGGTTCGGCCAGATGTTCGGCAACCTCGCTCAGGGTAATGAAGTCATAAGACCCGGACAGAACAGATGGGTCGGGCGCGTAATAGGGGTCGTACAGGGCGACGCTGTGCCCGGCCTCTTCAAACATCTTCGATAACGTCGGCCCGGGACCACAACCGAAATCGAGGCCCCGCGATTGGGCGGGCAGGCGCTCGTTCAACGGCGTGAACAACCGTCCCAGAAACCGCCGGTAGCCGGGATCGTCCGGCTGGTTGTCGTGAAGGTCGTAATAGGCCTTCTCGTCGCTCGCCGACAGATGCTGGGCGGGCGGCACAAACACCAACTGACACGTCCGGCAACTCACATAATCGCGAACCTTGTCGCGATGATAGGGGGTGGTTTTTACGCCGTGGCAGAGGGGGCAGAGGGGGCAGGGGGGTGTTTCGAAGGCGGTCATGGCTGATTACTAGCTCACCCATTACTCAAATGCCAATTGTATGACGGAAGGGTTCAGCCTATTTTTGTTTTTAGGGTATTGAAAAAACTCTCAGTGCGAAAGGTATCACTCGTGATTGATATTCGGATTAATCTTCATAATTGATGAACCATTGCGACTCACAATAACTGATGTTATTATTTTGTTCCCTTTTTGTTCGGAAAAATCATGGCCCAATCGTCTGCAATTGAATGGACAAACGCGACATGGAACCCGGTTACGGGTTGCACAAAGATCAGCGCAGGTTGTGATCACTGTTATGCAGAACGGTTTTCTGAACGATTTCGAGGCGTTTCGAACCACCCGTTTGAATCCGGGTTTGACCTGACTCTTCGACCGGAACGCTTAAAACAACCATTCCAATGGAAAAAATCGAAGATGATTTTCGTGAATTCCATGAGCGATCTTTTTCATAAAAGCATTCCATTTTCGTTTGTCGATCAGGTCTTCGACACAATGGAAAAGGCCGATCATCATGTGTTTCAGGTGCTGACCAAACGAAGTTCCCGATTACGGACCTATGTCAACAAACGCTATGGTGCCGGTGAAGCGCCTATAAATATCTGGCTTGGCGTGTCCGTTGAAAATTCATCGAAGCGATCACGCATCAAGCACCTGCAGGACACCTCGGCAGCGATCCGATTTCTTTCTGTTGAGCCGCTAATCGGCCCAGCCGGTCGCCTCGACCTTTCAGGGATTCACTGGGTCATCGTCGGCGGAGAATCCGGGCCAAAAGCCCGCCCGATAGAAGAGGAGTGGGTTATTGATATTCGCGACCAATGTCTGTCAGAGCGCGTGCCGTTCTTTTTCAAGCAGTGGGGTGGGTTCAGACCGAAGGCTGGCGGGAGACATCTACAGGGTGTAGAGTGGAGTGAATTTCCTATCATGCGAGATTTCAAAAATTGTACAACAACACTCAGCACTTAGATGACATCATATAATACGGACGGCACCGTCGGCCCATGGGCTGAGGAAAAACTTGAGTGTCTTTCCAAGTATTTAAATGCCTACACAACGATTCTGCGAAAACAGGAACAGTTTCGTGGATATTTTTATGTCGACGCATTCGCCGGTGCAGGTAAAGCCCCAACTCGGAAAGATGGAGTTGAAGAAAAACAACTTGAAGATTTATTCGAACTATCGAATTGGACTGAAGACAAAGACGTCAAAGAGTACACAGAAGGTTCTCCGACGCGGGCGCTTTCAATTGAACATCCATTTTCAAAGTATGTGTTCGTCGAGACTGACAAGAAAAAGCGCGAAAAACTGGAAGCTTTCATACGAGAAAACTACCCGGGAGTTTCGTTTCAAGTCCTTCCTGACGATGCAAATTCTGCTCTGATAAAAAGAGTCGTGAATAATCCAAACATCGACTGGAAAAGGTATCGTGCGGTAGCTTTTCTGGACCCGTTTGGAATGCAGATGCCATGGTCAACCATACAGAAAATAGCAAAGACACAGGCAATTGAGGTAATCATTAATTTTCCAGTTGGGATGGCGATTCAACGTCTGTTGCACAAGTTTGGCCAAATCAGTACAGAGCGACGCACAAATCTAGAGGAATACTTCGGCTCTTCGGAATGGGAGAGCGCAGTCTACGATGAGCGAACGGATTTGTTCGGCACCAGCAAAGTGAAAGTTCCGGAATCCGGTCATGCATTGGCAAGGTGGTACTGTAATCGGCTCAAGGAGGAGTTTGGCTACGTGTCGTCAGCCCGCTTGATCAGAAACAGCACTGGCGGGCATCTTTACTATCTGATATTTGCAGGTCCAAACGCCACGGGCGCGAAAATTGCGGATGAAATCTTATGCCAAGGTGAAGTGATCTCGTAGTTTCGTTACCTAATTATTTAACTCCCTGTCAAAATTCTAAATCTAATTTTGAAAATTTATTTCGAATTCGAGCCGCAAATTAATGCATTTGGTCTAGTTTCATAACTCGAGTTTTGCTCTCAAATTTATCAATGACAATGCAGGTTCTTTTAAGGTGAGGCGTTGGGCACCAAAACCAATCCATTATAATATCTGCTTTTTGGGACATGTCGTGGAGTAAAGGGTATTTTTCGTGGTCCACCCAATCTTTAGTAGGAGAAAGAAGCGAGCAAACTTCGGAAAGCATGCCAGCAGCCAAATCTGGAATGGCGACAAAATCTTCAAACCCCCTGTCGTTTCCGTCAATCGCCGTGGTGTTCATAGCAAACGTTCCAAACGAGTGATCGGAATACAATGATGAGAGCCTTGCTGCGAATTTTTGGGCATCGTCTAGTCGTAAGTCGTTTGCTACAAATTCATCCTCGTCAGTGATCCAAGTAATGTCTGATCCAGGCCGCGACCATTGCGCGACGCACAATGAAAAGAAGTGTGCTTTTCTCGCCATGTTTTCAAATGACTTGTCATTCCATCGTGCCGAAAGCCCTAGAGATTTACGATATTTCTTCAACATCCCTTTTCCACTCGTCATGTAACGGAACTTCTTATCCACCAAAACACAGACCAAATGCCCGTTCAGTCTGTTGGCTGCCTGCAAAAAGGGAATTAGCGCTTGTTGGCGAAGAGGATCGTCTAGGCGCTTAAAAGACATGCGTCGACCATCCTTCAAATAGTTAGTTCGAATTTTTATGCGTTCTACTGTCCAGCTTGATGGGGTGGCGTCAGCAATCAGGAAGCAATAAGCATGATATTTGCTTTTTTTATGTGTACCTCCATAGTCCGAGCCAAAAATTAAATGACCGCTTTGGAATGGGTATGGTTGAACTGCACGGAGAATATTTTGAATGGAATAACCCCAACGCCATCCTTTTCGCAACGCAATACTGGTTGGCGTAATAAGGAGGGGAGGCAAATGACTGCTTTCGCTTGATACGAAGTGATCTGCACGTATGGTAAAATTTGATCAAACTGGACTTTATATCGACCCCGTCATCTTGGCGAGTTAATTCTAACTAAACCATTATTTCGTGAAATTACCGCACCAACGGTTTGTACTTGATGCGGTGCGGCTGATCCGCGTCGGCGCCCAGTCTCCGTTTTTTGTCGGCTTCGTAGTCTTCATAGTTGCCTTCGAACCAGACCACCTGACTGTTGCCTTCAAAGGCGATGATGTGGGTGACGATACGATCCAGGAACCAGCGATCATGGGAGATGATAACGGCGCAACCGGCGAAGGCTTCGACCGCTTCTTCCAGAGCGCTCAGGGTTTCAAGATCGAGATCGTTGGTCGGTTCATCGAGCAGCAGGACGTTTGATTC
>Ga0316204_10002115_pt1 | contig 47155 bp, 46 predicted proteins | sample 6monrhotite_MG_2_FD_205661 | JGI IMG/M metagenome (GOLD analysis project Ga0316204, IMG submission 205661) | Microbial mat bacterial communities from mineral coupon in-situ incubated in ocean water Damariscotta River, Maine, United States -... | ecosystem: Environmental > Aquatic > Marine >... | reverse complement strand
AGCAATCTTTGCTAAATCTATAGCAATAACGGTATGATCGTACATGTATGGACTCCGTTGGTAAAAGTTTCAGAGCTTATTACGCTACTCTTCCTAGGGGAGGGAGTCCATACATCGCCTCCGACACTTCCAAAAATTGCGCACACTTAACGTGGTATAGCTTCAATTATGGACTTAATTGTTTTTAGTGAATTTTGTCTTTTTCGAACAAGAAGTTATTAAGTGAATACATATAGGTCAGTTTAGCAGGTCTCGACTGCAGGGATGCAGTCGCGAAGCCCCCATGGATGGGTTCACGGCGGCCTGCGGAACTGGCCTATATGTATTCACCCAATCTAGCATATTGAATTATTATCAAGTTAACAGAAGAACTGAGTTTAGTAGTGTGTTAATTCTTGATCTTAGGTTTGAGGTTAACCGCCAGTGACAGACATGATTCGAATGACCTGATCAGGTTTTTCGTTAAACTCATGTTTGAGCGGTTTTAAAGCCAGTGCTTTAATTAAGTGTTCTTGGAGTTCTTCGCAAGATGCGCCATCACGAAGGATAGGTTTTAGTGGGTACTGATGTTCTTGACCTAAGCAGAGGTAAAGTGTGCCATCTACGCCGAGTCTAACGCGGTTGCAGGTATCACAGAAATGTTGAGATATTGGCGTTATAAAGCCAATCTGTGAACCAGTATTCGTTTGATAGTATCGAGCTGGACCAGCACCTTGGGCTATTGCTGGAGTTAAGTTATTACGTATTTGTAACTCATCACGAATCTCTTGCAGTGAGATATAATGTTTTGAGCCTTCTCGGCCAGTGTTACCCATTGGCATGGTTTCTATTAAACGTAAGGTAAAGCCATGTTCTTGGCAGAAATCGAGCATATCTTGGATTTGGTGATCGTTGATGCCTTTCATTACCACCATATTGATTTTTATTGGTGTAAAGCCAACTTCTTTGGCAGTTAATATGCCATCAATGACCTTATCCAATTTGCCACTGGTGATTTCTTTAAACGTTTGTGGGTCTAAGGAGTCGAGGCTGATGTTTAAACGTTGAATGCCACCATCAAATAGTTGTTGGGCATTTTTAGCCAGTTTAACTGCATTGGTGCTTAACGACATATCTTCGATGCCGCTAATCGTTGTAAGACGCTTGGCCAGTACATCCAAGTCGGGTCTAAGAAGCGGTTCTCCACCAGTAAAACGGAGTTTTTTAATACCAAGCGCTACGAATGCTTCCATTAGGCGCTCAATTTCATCGAAACTTAGCCAATCTTCAGGGACTTCGAAGTCTTTGTAACCTTTAGGAATACAATAGAAGCAACGTAGGTCGCATCGGTCAGCAACTGACAGTCGAACATAGTCTATGGCTCTACCATAGGGGTCTACGTACTTGGCTTCAGATGTTGGCATCGTATCTCTACTTGTTTTGGTTAAGTTGCTGCATTCTATAGTGGGCCTTGTATGGCTGCAAGGGAGTAGATCAATGTTATTAGATTAAACATTAGGAAATATTTGACACCAAAGGCGGAATTGGGCACTCCAAATAAATTCCTGTGGTTCTTAATAATTCTAATTCTGCTGGTTTGACTTCATTATCTTCCATGACCATTTCGGCAAGCGTTAGCATTAGAGGTTTTTTCAAAAGTGGTGTAAGACGATTAAGTTTCATTAGTGCTTTGTGTAATTTTTGCGAATCAAAACTGACCTCTGAGACCTTGCCCTGCCAGTTTGGAGAAAAGCTCGTCATTATGGACTTCAGACTGATAGGATCTAAGGAATCGCCGACCAATGCGATGACTTTGACCAAATATTCTATTTCATCCAATGTATTACTATAAGATTTAATTGTGCTTTGCTCAAATGCTGCATCTTTTTTACTCAGGTGCTTTCTGAGTAGGGCATAAAGGAAAAATTCAAAAGGTACTATCTTTTTGTCAGAGACAATGAGCAGGCTGGCAGAGGCTAATAATGATTTAGCTGCGTCTTTGTCTAGTCGCTTTAATCCTGGTACGCAGATTTCTACCAGTGGGATTCGTTGCTCTGCCTTTATTGGAATTTGTCTAAGCTGGTTTATTTCATTTAATGACAGTTGATCTTGTTGATTTTTCAATGAGGCCTTTTGTGTTTCCCAATCATTGCTGTTGCTCTGAGCAATCAAAGCTAAAATTAGCTTGGATACACGTTTGGGGTTACGTCCTGCATCGAGTAATTCATTTGATATTTCATGGTGAATACGTTCTGCTGTTTCAACCTGAGTTGGGTTTACTGTGCCAATACTGGAAACTACAGCTGTAGCCGTAGTGACTTTGGGCGCATCAGGCACTGGCGCTTCGCTATTGGCACTAAATTGAGCGATAGGACTGAGATCATCCACCGACTCTTCATCTGATTGTTTACGAATAGAACGGTAACCTGGTACTAGGGCTGCGATTCGATCGTCAATTGGTGGGTGGGTGGCGAGCATTCCTGAAAATGCACTGAGCTGTATCGATTTTCCAAAGCACATATGGCTCATATCTTCAGCATGTGATGAGTCGAGTAAGGAACCATTTCCGTTGGTTTTAATTTTATAAAGTGCATTTGCAATACCCATTGCATCTCTGCTGTACTGCACTGCGGCTGAATCTGCTAGGTATTCTCTCTGTCTTGATATAGCCGCTTTAATTAGGCGACCAAAAAACATACCAATGTAACCTACAGCAATTAGTGATACAGAAAGTGCCAGTATAAAAATTACTTCCTTTCCGCCTTTACCTGATTTAGATGAGCGCCTACGGCCACCCGTTGAATAGCGCATTGATCGTAGAACGTAGTAGCCAAGTTGTCCGATAGCGAGAATGCCGCCTAATATTCCGATGAGACGCATGTTGATACTCATATCTGAGTGGAAGATATGACTGAACTCATGAGCCACCACGCCTTGAAGCTCTTGTCTATTGAGTTTCTCTAGTAATCCAGCAGTGACAACTAACACAGTATCCGATGGAATCGTTCCAGCTACAAAGGCATTTAAGCCTTGTTCGTTATCAAGTATATAGATGCTAGGAACAGGCATACCTGAGGCGATAGACATCTCTTCCACAACATTGACAAGCTTGCGCTCATCGGAGGCAACACTATCCATACTGATTAGTCTAGCGCCAACCATTTCTGCTACAGCTTTACCTCCACCACGAACCTGGTAGTGGCGAATTAGAGAACCGATAACAATTACAGCCAAAGTGGCTGCTGTAGTGAGTAGACTATATGGACTGAGTAGCCATTGCTTTGGTGTAAGTTGAAAAACCTGTGCCCAGTTTCCGATAAAGAAAACTATGGCATTTAGGGCTAGTACAATAAGCAACACGGCCAAAACAAAGAAAAAAACTAGTTTCTTTGTTTGTATTTTCGCCTGATGCTGGCGCTCAAAAAAGTCCATCGTATATTTTAGAGGCTATAGAAATGAATTAATCAAAGGAAACGCGTACTGGTTTTTTAGCCTCAGGTTCATCCACTTCAAATAATTCGGCCATTTTAAAGCCAAATCGACCACTAATTACATTGTTGGGAAACTGCTCGCTATAGGTGTTATAGGTCATTACCGAATCATTGTAGGCTTGACGTGAAAAAGCGACTTTGTTTTCTGTCGAGCTCAATTCTTCCATAACATTGTTCATGGTTTCATTAGCCTTTAGATCAGGGTAACTCTCTGACAGTGCAAAGAACTTTCCTAAGGCACCAGTAAGCATAGTTTCAGCACCAGCAATGCCCTGAATAGCGCTGGCACTACCCGGATCTTTTGCTGCCGTGCTATTTGCACTCACTGCCTGATTACGCGCTTGAATAACTGCTTCAAGAGTGTCTTTTTCATGAGCCATGTATGCTTTGGCAGTTTCAACTAAATTTGGTATCAGCTCATAACGACGAGTCAACTGTACATCGATTTGAGAGTAAGCATTTTTAAAGCGATTTCTTAATGCCACCAATCGGTTATAAATACCAACAACATAAAATGCGATAACCGCCACTACAACTAAAAATACAATTGTGCCCAAGTCCATTGATTTGCTCCTTTAAGATAGTGCTACAGTGAGTTTATTTTGTCTTCGAGATCATAGTTTTTATCAGTAACTATTTTTTCTAATACCTTTATCCGCTCTTCCAGTTCTTCTATCTTTGCCACTCTGCTATCAAGTTCAGAAAATGCCTCTTTACTTGATAATTTATGTTTTGATAGATCAGATATGACTTTATAAATATAAAAAATTGCTACTATAGCGAGAACAAATTCAAAAACGTGCATAATTGCTCCAAAGCTTAATTTAATACGGTGATGTTAATGAGTCATTATAGTACATAGCACTTCAATGTGCCTGTAGAACATTGTAACATCAATTAAATAGGGTCAAATGAAGCAAAATTCAAGTCTGATGAATATTTCGATACCTCAAATAGCGCTTAATAAAACCCCCTGGTTAGACTGGTGGCGAACTAATGCGTCGAATTTAACCTACCATGAAGAAATTGAACAGCAGGGCGTTGTAACCTTTAATTTTAGTGACTATGTGCGCATTGAATCGGAACGTAATCCGGCTTTTTTATTGGCTCTGCTCAGTTCAAACTGTCTCGCTAAACCGTTTACACCTGAAGCCCACGCCGCTTTAAAATTCATTCCTGAGCCGGAGGCTACTGAACATCAATTTATGGCTCAGATCAGGGACTTTCGAAAGTACCATATGCTGTGGATTTATTGGCGAGATTTAACGGGAATAGCTGAACTTGAGGAAACTTGTGAGCACATTAGCTGGCTTGCGGATTATTGTATTCGCACAGCATCTGCATGGGCTCATAATGATACGGCTAAGCGATTTCGCATTGATAGCGAACTGTTGCCTTTATTAGTGCTTGGTATGGGTAAATATGGTGCAGGTGAATTAAATGTATCTTCCGATATAGATCTTATTTATTGCTTTAATGATGACCAGGAAAAACCCAGCAATCTAGTCTCATTAGAGAAATTCTATACCATGATTGGCCGCAAGGTGATTCAGATATTAGATCAGCGTACTGCACATGGGTTCGTATTCAGAGTGGATATGAGATTAAGACCCTATGGTGATAGTGGTGCGTTAGTAATGAGTCAATCAGCTATGGAGTCTTATTATCTAGAGCAGGGACGTGATTGGGAGCGATTTGCACTGATAAAGGCGCGCATAGTAACGGGAACAAAACAACAAAAAGCGAATTTAACAGCGATCCTTAAACCCTTTGTATTTCGTCGATATGTGGATTTTAGTGTGCTCGAATCACCGCGTCAGATGAAACGACTTATTGAGAGTGAGATTAGACGTAAAAATCTTGGCAATAACATTAAGCTAGGTGCCGGTGGCATTCGAGAAGTGGAATTTATTGCTCAGGCTTTGCAGTTGATTCATGGAGGTAAAGTAGTAGAGCTACAGTGTCGCGAGCTGTTAAAGGCGCTACCACTCATTAGTAAAGCTGAGTTGTTAGACTCTGAAATAGTTTCTAAATTATTAACGGGCTATAAGTTTCTGCGTTTGATGGAGCACCGACTCCAAGCTTTTAAGGATCAGCAGACTCAAAGTTTACCCGAAGAATCAGAGCGACTGACGCTACTTGCATACAGCATGGGCTATTCCGATTGGGAAAGTTGTAATCAGGATTTAGAAAGCACTAGACGATTTATTCATCAGGTTTTTAGTGATTTATTTTCCAGCCCGGAACATGAGGTACAGAACGATCAGGATATAATTTATCAGGATATCTGGAATGCCGCTGAGGGAACTCGTAGTTTTGTTGAGCTCCTAGAACGGGCTCGACTCCCTATGCCAGAACAATTCGAACAGGTATTGGTCCAGTTTCGCTCAGTTGCAGCAATCAAAAACATGGGGCCAAGAGGGTATAAAGTATTAGACAATCTAATGCCCAAAATACTTCAAAGACTCGCCAACAGAAACTCCCCTGTCATAGTATTAGAACGTGTCATCAAATTGATTTCGGAAATAATCAGAAGAACGGCCTACCTTGACTTATTAGCTGAGAATCAGGGTGCTCTTGATCAGTTACTTAGCCTATGTTCACGAAGTGCAATGATAGCCGACCATCTGGCTGATTATCCCTATGTCCTTGATGAATTGTTAACTCCAGAAACATTGTTTAATCCGCCCAGTCGATCGAGTTATGCCGATGCGTTAAGGCAACGTCTATGCCGAATTCCTGCAGAAGATATTGAAGCTAGGATGGATGCGCTACGAGAATTTAGACAGACTCATTTACTGCGCTTATCAGCAGCAGATACTGCCGACGTATTGGATGTGGATTCCTTGAGTGAGTCATTATCTGAACTGGCTGAAGTCATTTTAATTGAAGCATCTCAAATGGCCTGGGAACAACTGACGGAACGTCATGGCATGCCCGATAAATGCCGTACTTCAGAAGAACAGATTACTCCAGGGTTTTGCTGTATTGGATATGGAAAACTAGGTGGTCGAGAACTTAGTTATAGCTCCGATCTTGATTTGGTTTTTATTCATGATGCTGATGATGGTCGTACTGATGGAGACAAGCCATTAGATAATAAAACCTTTTATCTACGGCTCGCACAAAAAATAATCCATCTGTTAAATATTCGTACTAGAACAGGGGTGTTATACGAAGTTGATATGCGTCTTAGGCCGTCGGGTAACTCTGGGTTATTAGTGAGTCATATCGATGCCTTTAGTGAATATCAGTTAACCCAGGCCTGGGTTTGGGAACACCAAGCAATAATTCGTGCGCGATTCATATTTGGTAGCCAGAGTATTCATGATAAGTTTGCTGCGCTTAGAGAAAGGGTCATATGTCAGCATACTGATGCCAATGAATTAGCGCTCGAGGTTGTAAAGATGCGTCAAAGAATGCGCGACCACTTATTGCCGTCACTACAACCGAATGAAGTGAGTTTAAAACAAAGTGAAGGTGGTCTAGCAGATATTGAATTCTTGGTACAGTTTTGGGTTCTTGTGTTTGCTTCAGAGAAAAAGCAATTACTCGTAGCTACTAAAACGACCACATTGTTGAAAAAATTAGCCAGCATAGAGCAACTGAAAAGTATTCCTTTGACTACGCTAGCCGAGCATTATCTCTGGTTACGCGATAAAATTAACCAGCAAAGTCTTCAAAAGCAAAGTAGTAATTATCAATTAGAAGCCAGTGAAAATGTTAATTTTGAGTTAGTAAAGCGTTTATGGTCAGAGACGTTTGATGGCACTAATGATCCAAGCTAAGCCAAATAAGCGCATAATGTTCGTGCAGTGCGCGACTAGAAATGGCCATTGCCGCTGCAGAAGGGATGTAGTTAATTTGATGGCTACCCATACCTAAATAGCCCATCGGTGCGGCGATTACTTCTACGCCATTAAATTCAAATTCCTGCTTGGCACGAGGCATATGCCATGCATGAGTTATTAAAATTAGCCTTTCGATTTGCTCATTGTCGAGAATCTTTTTTACTTCTATGGCTTGTTGGTGGGTATTTTGGGCCTGCACTTCAAGGTATATCGGATGAATATCATACTCATCAACCATGACTCGATTCATCATAACGGCTTCTGGTGTTGCGTTGGCATTTCTGCGTCCACCTGATAATAACAATGGAAGCTTTAATTCACGATTTAGTTTTGCTGCATAACGAAGCCGCTCTAATGTCGCTGGACTCACTTCATCCTGAGAATCATATTCAGGGGCTTGGGCATAACGCCCACCGCCAAGCACTACCAAGACTGTTTTGGGCGCTTCAAAGTTGATATCCGTTGTTAATATTGGCTGAGTCGTCTGCAAACTTTGTATTAAATTACGTGCAACAGCGGGCATACTCAAGACAATTACTGAACTAATCCCGACGATTAGGAATAGGATACTGAGCTTTTTATAACGTCTGAGACAGAGCAATGACAGCACCGAAAAGGACAATAATAGCCCGGGTGGCAATATCAAAAACTCCAACCAATTTAGGACAGAAAAATTCATTCCGCTTTAAAATATGTCTTATTGAAAATAATCTTGGCTATTAGGGTGTCAAAACCTATCTAAATAAGCAACAAATATCATTGCTCTATTGTTGTTAAACACTGCCTTCGGTATCCTTACGCTTTAGTTCTATAAGTTAAGTAATTGGACACAATGGAAGAAATTTACCAGCCCTCAAAAATTGAGTTGGCGATACAAAAATATTGGCAAGACAACGAAACCTTTAAAGTCGTAGAAGACCCAGATAAGGAAAAATACTATTGCTTGTGCATGTTTCCTTATCCTAGCGGCAAGCTGCATATGGGACATGTACGTAATTACACCATCGGTGATGTAATTTCTCGATTTCAACGAATGCAGGGTAAAAACGTACTTCAACCCATGGGTTGGGATGCTTTTGGCCTACCGGCAGAGAATGCAGCTATTAAAAATAAAGTTCCACCTGCTGATTGGACTAAAGAGAATATTAATTATATGCGTAGTCAATTACAGCGACTAGGCTTTGGTTATGATTGGTCACGTGAACTAGCGACCTGCGATCCTGATTACTACCGTTGGGAGCAATGGTTCTTTACCAAGCTTTTAGATAAAGGATTGGTTTACAAGAAAAACGCCATGGTTAATTGGGATCCTATTGATCAGACCGTATTGGCTAATGAGCAGGTGATCGATGGTCGTGGGTGGCGTTCTGGTGCCCTGGTTGAGCGAAAAGAAATTCCTCAATGGTTCATGAAAATTACTGATTATGCACAAGAATTACTAGATGACTTAGATACGCTTGATAATTGGCCTGAGCAGGTCAAGACCATGCAAAAGAACTGGATTGGACGCTCTGAAGGCACCAATTTACGTTTTGCTGTTAAAGATCATGATTTAGAACTACCTGTTTACACCACTCGTCCTGATACGCTGTTAGGCGTTTCTTATGTGGCAGTAGCACCTCAACATGAGTTAGCTCTTGAGGTCGCAGGCAATAATGCTGCAATTGCTGAGTTTATCCAGGATTGCAATGCAACCTCCGTGGCCGAAGCTGATGTTGCGACCATGGAAAAGCGTGGCATCGATACTGGCTTGAAAGCAATACATCCCATGACCAATGAAGAAGTACCGATTTGGATAGCTAATTTTGTTTTGATTGATTATGGCTCCGGTGCAGTAATGGCCGTTCCCGGCCATGATCAGCGTGATTGGGAATTTGCGCAGAAGTACAACTTACCGATTCATCAGGTGATTAAACCGATGTCAGGTAGTGACGCTGACTGTGATCTTAACAAAGAAGCATTTGTAGAGAAGGGTACTTTAGTTAATTCTGGCCAGTTTGATGGTCTAGATTTTCAGCAAGCCTTTGATGCCATTAATGCGGAACTCAGTCGTTTAGGTCATGGTGAAAAGACCGTTAATTTCCGTCTTCGTGATTGGGGCGTATCAAGACAACGATATTGGGGGGCACCGATCCCAGTTATAAATTTAGCCGACGGTACAGCGGTAGGAATTGCTGAAGATCAGTTGCCTCAGACTTTGCCGACAGATGTTGAGTTTGATGGTGTTGGTTCGCCGATTAAAAAAATGCCTGAGTTTTATGAAACGTCGGACCCAGCTACGGGTGAAGATGCGATTTTTGAAACCGATACTTTTGATACCTTTATGGAATCCAGTTGGTATTATGCGCGTTACTGCTGCGCTGATAACGACCAAGCAATGCTCGACGAGCGTGCTGATTACTGGCTTCCTGCGGACCAATACGTTGGTGGTATCGAACACGCAATTTTGCATTTATTGTATTCACGTTTCTTCCATAAATTGATGAGAGATTTGGGCTTATTAAATTCTGACGAACCGTTTACAAACCTATTGACCCAAGGAATGGTTTTAAAAGATGGCGCCAAGATGTCTAAATCTAAAGGCAATACGGTAGATCCTCAAGGATTAATCGATAGATACGGTGCGGATACGGTTCGATTATTTATGATGTTTGCATCTCCACCAGAGCAATCTTTAGAATGGTCAGATACCGGTGTAGAAGGGGCACATCGTTTCGTCAAGCGATTATGGCGTCTAGTTTATGAGCAACATCAGAGTGGTTTGGTAGAACCAGGTGTAAATGCTGATGCGCTGAGTAGCGATGACAAAAAGCTGTGGACGAAGATCCATCAAACCATTGTTAAGGTAACCGATGATGTTGAACGTCGATATACCTTTAATACCGCCATTGCGGCAGTCATGGAGTTGCTTAATGAAACCAGTCGGTTTAATGCTGAAACTAAGGTCCAAAAACAATTGGCACAGTTCGCATTACAGACTGCGGTACAATTGTTAGCACCTATTATTCCTCATGTGGCACAGGAACTATGGCAATCTTTGGGCAATGATTCTGCTGTTTTAGATACTGAGTGGCCAAAGCACGACGAAACTGCTTTGGTTAGTGATCAAATGACGATCGTGGTGCAAGTAAATGGCAAGTTACGGACAAAGTTTGAATGTGCTGCTGATGAAAGCCCTGAAAATATTAAACAAAGGGCTCAGGATGATGTGACTAGCCATACCGACGGCATGACAATCCGCAAGGTGATTTATGTGCCAGGCCGTTTAGTAAACATCGTGGTGTCTAAATAATGAAACTGCTTGGTTTCATTATTGCGTTATCACTACTCAGTGGATGTGGGTTTAAACCTGCAGTGACCTGGAGTCAACTGGATGGCCCTGTTGAACTAGTTTCTGCTGAGCCGTATAGTCAAATTCAAAGGGCTTTAACACAGCTAGTAAATCAAAGCCTTGCTGAGTATGATCAACTACCTTCTGTACAGGGCGTTCGCCAGATTGAATTAAAGGAACTACAAAAAACCACCACAGTAATTTCAGTCGATAGTAATGGCCGGCCTGCTGAATATCGATTAGAACTCGTGCAAAATGTTACCTTTATGATTTCTGAACAGGAATATCAGCAAAGTTTTCGACAAAGTCGAGATTATGTATTTGATGTGCGAGATATACTGGCTTATCAACGACAGGTCAAACAATTAGAAACCACCATGAGTGAGCAAATAGCTCAAAAAATCCTATATGCTTTTTCAGCTCGGCTAAAGGGTTAGAAGAACTAACTTATCATGCAGATTAAATCTGAACAGCTAGAACACCATTTAAGCCAAAATCTCCTACCCATATATATGGTGAGTGGTAATGAACCCTTTATAGTTCAAGAAGCAGCTGAAATGATTCGCAAAAAAGCCTTTGAGAAAGGCGTTACTGAGCGAAAACTATACCAAGGCACTACAGAGGATTTTCAACATTTAGGTACTGGTTTAGAAACTATGTCACTTTTTGCAGAACAAAACCTATATGAATTTCGGCTGACTGCAACACCTAAAAAAGCGCAAACAGATCTTATTAAACAATGGTGCGATCAAGAAACTCAGGATGATTTTGTCGTTATCTGCTGTCCACAACTTGATAAGAGAACTAAAAGTTCAGCCTGGTATAAGCGTATTGATCAAATCGGTTCTCACATTACGGTATGGCCAGTAAAGGGTGCTGAACTACCGTCATGGCTAGACAGTCGAGCACGAAAATATGGTTTATCAATCACTTCGGAAGCAATTTCAATATTGGCCCAGAGGACTGAAGGAAATCTCCTCGCTGCCAATCAAGAATTACAACGGCTGGCCATCGGCCATAAGAATGAGGGCACAATTGATGAGCAACTCATGGCTGATTATGTGGCTAACAATGCCCGTTTTGGGGTATATGAAATGTTGGATGCCTGCTTAATGGGTGATGCTTCTAAAGCAGTGCGAATGTTGCAATCATTAGAGCAAGAAGGCGAACCGATTATGCGCATCGCTACTTTGGTTGCTTTTGAATTAAGAAAGCTGTGTTCTATGTCATGGTCAAAAGAGCATGGCAGTTCACTTGCTATAGTCTTTCGAGAAAACAGAGTCTGGCAGGCGAAACAACGAATATATGCCAGTGCTTTAGAACGTTATCCTGCACGAGCATGGCAACAATTACTTCAGCGCTCTCTAAATCTCGATAAAATGATCAAGGGGCAACAGGTTGGCAATAGCTGGTTGACCTTGGAGTCATTGATGTTAGTCATGGCGGGTAGAAAACAATTTGCAAAAGGTATAGTTAGAGAATAGTGGCACAACGTATCGGTATTTTGGGCGGCACATTTGACCCGGTTCATCTCGGTCATCTTCACGCTGCTAAAAATATGTTGCATGAGATGAAATTAGATAAATTGTTTTTAATGCCATCTTTCTTGCCGGTCCATCGAGATGTACCCGCAGTGAGTAGTGAGCAAAGATTAGCAATGCTGTCGCTGGCTAGTAAAGAAGAGCGTAAAATAACTGTAGATGGACGAGAGTTAGCGCGTAAGGGGCCATCTTTTAGCATCTTCAGTGTTGAGGAATTACGCGCTGAAAACCCAGATGCAAACCTGTATTTTATTCTTGGCTCAGATGCTATGTCACAGTTTCACAGCTGGCATCGTTGGCAAGAATTTCTGGATTATGTGAATTTGGTCGTTTTACCTCGACCTAAAAGTTGTTTGACTTTAGCTCAGGAAGTTAGTGATTATTTTGCAGTTAAAGAGACAAAAGACATTGCAGAAATTTTAGCTAGAAAGTCTGGTAGTTACTATCAGTCAACAAAACAAATGTTAGATATTTCTGCAACTGAGGTAAGACAGGCTTTGGTAAAAGACGAGTCGGTAGAAGACTTATTAGATAAAAATGTAATTGCTTATATTCGTGAACATGAACTATATAGGCAAGATTTGATACAATAGTATCGATAATATGAAAATATATGAGGCAACATGAAGGTATTAGAACTTAAAAAATTGGTTATCAAAACGCTGGAAGATATGAAAGCCAGAGATATTAAGATCATGGACGTGGCTGAAATCAGTGGTTTTACCGACTATATGGTTCTATGCACGGGTAATTCGAATAGACAGGTAAAGGCAATTGCAGATTCAGTCGCACTTAATGCAAAAAGACAAGGCCACCCTGCCAATGGGACTGAAGGTCATGGGGCTGCGGAGTGGGTGTTGATCGATTTGGGCGATATAATCGTGCACGTCATGCAACAGAATGCTCGAGACTTTTATCAATTAGAAAAGCTTTGGGATCCTGAACTAACTCTCGATTCTGATGATTCTCAGGACCACTAGAATAATCAATGCGTGTACGTCTGATTGCCGTTGGTACTAAAGCGCCATCTTGGGTGAATCAAGGCTATCAGGAGTACAGCAAACGCTTTCCACGCGAATTCACTTTAGAGTTAATCGAAATACCTCTTGCTCATCGAGGTAAAAATGCTGATACAAAACGCCTAATCCAGAAAGAAGGGGAGGCTATCTTAAGTCATGTACAAAATACAGATTGGGTGGTGGCTCTAGAAGTAAAGGGTAAACGTTGGACGACTGAAGACCTTGCCAAGCAAATCAATAATTGGCAATTAGAGAGCAAACAGTTGGTATTATTGGTTGGAGGCCCCGATGGATTATCGGATGATTGCCGTAAAAGGGCTAATCAGCTCTGGTCATTATCTGATTTAACATTGCCTCATCCGTTAGTGCGTATCCTATTAGCTGAATCATTATATCGAGCCTGGACAGTCACGACAGGCCATCCGTACCATCGAGGTTAAGATGGCGAAACGTCAGACCATCAAAAACCATATCCAAGAGACGAACTTATATCGTAGCCGTTCATTGGTAGTGAGTTTAATTATTATTTTTATGTTGTTTATCTTGCTAGCTCGAGTGGGATACTTACAAGTATTGATGTATCAGGATTATCGAACGTTATCCAATCAAAACCGCATAAAAATTGTCCCCTTACCGCCGAACAGGGGGCTAATTTATGATAGAAACAATGTCATATTGGCAGAAAACCGTTCAGTGTTTTCTTTAGAAATTATACCTGAGCGAGTCAAAAATATTGATCTAGTGCTTGAGGATATTCAACAAGTTCTAACCAAGATCACTGATGATCATATCGATGACTTTAAGCAGCGATTAAAATCATCAAGACGGTTCGAACAGGTCACGCTTTTTTCTGGATTGGATGATATTGATAAGGCCTTGATTGCAGTCAACCTACACAAATACCCCGGCGTATCCATTGAAGCGCGTATTCAGCGTTATTATCCTTTTGGCGAAACCATGGTTCACATGCTGGGCTACGTGGGGAGAATTAATGACCGTGAGTTAGCGACAATTGACAGTGATAATTACCGTGCAACTCGACATATCGGTAAGGTTGGATTGGAAAAATTCTATGAAGACCAATTGCATGGGAAAATTGGTTATCAGGAAATTGAAACGGATGTGAGAGGCCGAGTTCTAAGAGTTTTAAAGCGAAAAGACCCGGTGCCTGGTAAAGACTTATATTTGAATATTGATAGTCGCTTACAACTTGAAGCAAGTCGTTTAATGTCAAATAAGCGCGGGGTGATAGTTGCTACAGATCCAAACAATGGCCATGTTCTGGCTTTGGTTAGCGCTCCAGGTTATGATCCTAATCCCTTCGTTTCTGGGATTTCAACCACAGCCTATAATAAACTACTAGCGTCACCCGATCGGCCGCTATTTAATCGAGCCCTTAGAGGTCAATATGCTCCAGCCTCAACGGTTAAACCCATGTTGGGATTATTGGGTTTGGAAAAAGGTATCGTATCAGCTAGCACTCGCATTTGGGATATCGGTTATTTTCAATTGAAAGAGGGTGAGCGTAGGTATCGTGACTGGCGGCCAGAGGGACATGGCTGGGTAACGATGAAAACAGCTATCCGAGATTCCTGCGATACCTATTTTTATGAAATGGCTTTAAACCTAGGTATTGATAATATATCTAAAGGCATGGAGACATTTGGCTTTGGTGATTACACCGGTATTGATATGGGTGAGGAAGTTCCAGCTCTGATGCCAAATCGAGGTTGGAAACAGGCGACTGAAAATATGCCCTGGTTTCCTGGTGAGACAGTTATTATTGGTATTGGACAGGGTTATTGGACTGCTACACCATTGCAGATCGTTAACGCCACGGCGGCCATAGCAAATGATGGCTATATTTATCCCTTATCTATTGCCTATGCTATGGGTAATGATGGAGTGAAAGAAGCGCTATCAATAGATACATTGAAACACCCCGTATTTAATTTTAAGCCAGAAAATATGCAGCTGATCCAAGATGGAATGCGCTCGGTAAATCAGTTTCGTGGCTCAGCATTTGGTGCCTTTAAAGGCGCCAATTTTACTTCAGCTGGTAAGTCAGGTACCGCACAATTAGCAACCATCGCTCAGGATGAGGAATATGATGAAGAAAAAGTTGCTGAGCGGTTACGAGATAACGCGCTTTTTGTTGCTTATGCGCCCTTTGAAAAGCCCCAAATTACGGTTGCGGTTATTGCTGAAAACCTAGGTGGTGGTAGTCGACATGCTGCGCCATTAGCGAGACAAATACTTGAATATTATCTTGAGTTAAATGATAAAGATGAATAATCCTCAGCAAACATATACCCATAAAGCGCGACACTCGATAATGTGGCGATTGCATCTAGATACCCCCTTAATTATTGGTTTATTGGTGCTACTTGGTTATGGACTCATTGTACTTTACAGTGCTGGCAGTGAAAATTTTGCCTTGGTAGAACGTCAAATTATTCGTCTTGGATTGGCTTTTGGTGTGATGATATTTATGGCTCAAATTCCGCCTAGGATATTGGCAGCCTGGGCCTTGCCCTTATATGTCATTTCTGTCTTATTGCTGGTTGGTGTGATGTTCTTTGGTGTTACTGGTAAAGGCGCTCAACGTTGGCTAGATCTTGGCCTGTTCCGCTTTCAACCATCAGAATTAGTGAAACTTGCATTGCCTATGATGTTGGCGTGGTACTTAAATGAAAGGCATTTACCTCCCACAAATAAAGATTTATTTATTATTGCCTTATTAATTATTGTACCTACCTATTTAATTTTTAAACAACCTGATTTGGGCACATCATTATTAATTGCAGCCTCGGGTGTATTTGTATTAATACTGGCCGGTATTAGTTGGAAAATAGTTACTTGGCTAGCAATTGCCGGGGCTTCCTTCGCACCGATCGCTTGGAACTTTTTATTACGAGATTATCAGCGCGACAGGATTAATATTTTTCTAAACCCTGAGCTTGATCCATTGGGTAAGGGCTACCATATCATTCAATCCAAAATAGCCATCGGCTCTGGGGGCTATTATGGCAAGGGATGGCTTAATGGAACACAGTCACAATTAGAGTTTTTACCTGAACGTCATACCGATTTCATATTCTCTGTACTTGGTGAAGAGTTAGGCTTCTTTGGGGTATTTATTTTGCTACTGATGTACGGATTTATTATTGGTAGAGGGCTGTTTATCGGGGTTCAGGCACAGGACACCTTTGGTCGACTTTTGGCGGGAGCAATTACGCTAACGTTCTTCGTATACTTATTTGTTAATATCGGCATGGTAATCGGTTTGTTACCCGTGGTTGGACTGCCTTTACCCTTGTTTAGCTATGGTGGTACAGCCATGGTTACCATGATGGCCAGTATGGGCATGTTAATGAGTATACATACCCATAGACGTCTGCACTCCACCTGATACATTTTGTAACGGCTAATGATATTGGAAAGTCATAATACCTGTTAGTATATCCATAATTAAAATTCCTAATTTGTGAGTGTTCTATGAAATACATGTTTGGTTTAGTTCTCTTCTGTTTGTTCTCTGTGGTTTCTGTAGCGAGTGATAAAAAATTAACTTCGAAGCAACAAATCGAGCAGTTTTATCAGGTGATGCAATCGAAGCATCAATTTAAGCCCGAAGAACTGGATGCTTGGTTTACAGGCGTTGAAGTAGATAAGAGAATTATAACTAGCATTAGTAAGCCCGCCGAGAAAACGCTAACCTGGGCACAGTATCGAAAAATATTCGTAAAAAAAGATCGAATTAATCAAGGTATTAAATTCTGGAACGAGCATCTAGAACTATTACAAAAAGCGGAGCAAGAATTTGGTGTACCAGCCGAAATAATTGTTGGGCTCATTGGTGTTGAAACGCGTTATGGTCGCATCATGGGTAAATATGATATTTTCCGCTCACTCTATACATTAGCATTTCACTACCCTAGACGGTCTGCTTTTTTTACCAAAGAGCTGCAAGCGTTTTTAGTCTTAGCAAAGCAGCAGGGCTGGCAGTCAAATTCAATTAACGGTTCCTACGCTGGGGCCATGGGTTTTGGTCAGTTCATGCCGTCAAGTTATCTAGCCTATGCCGTTGATTTTGATGGCGATGACAAAATTCATTTGATTGATAATGTTGCTGATGCCATCGGTAGTGTGGCCAATTACATTAGCCGACACGGTTGGAGAAAGGGTCAGCCAATCGTTGAAGAAGTCAATATTCAGGCTCAGAGTGCCCATACAATGCTCACCAAAGGAATAAAGCCCAATCGTACTTACGGTGAGCTTTCATCCGCTGGAGTACAAATACCTGAAGGACTGGATCCGAAAGGCAAAGCGCTGCTATTTACATTAAAAACTGACAAAGACCAATATTGGCTAGGTCATTACAACTTTTATGTTATTAGCCGTTACAATCCAAGAATATTTTATACTAAGGCTGTAGTTGAGTTGTCTGAAGCGATTCGAGAAGCTTATGAGACAGCTAATCAAGGCAGTTCTAAATGAAGGCTCGAATCCTTTTAGTTACGGCAGTTTTATTTTTAGCTTCTTGTGCCACCTTTGAAGAGCAAGATAGCGGTCCCAGTCACCATGTGGATGTTAGTGGCATTAAGGATGCTATTCCACGAGATGAGCCAAGGAGTAAGGGCGGTAACCCAGATTCTTATGTGGTGCTTGGAAAGCGATACAGTGTCTTAGACAGTTCAAAAGGCTTTAAACAACGTGGTGTAGCTTCATGGTATGGAAACAAGTTTCATGGCAATAAGACATCAAATGGTGAAATCTATGACATGTATACAATGTCTGCAGCCCATAAAAATTTACCACTGCCTTCCTATGTTCGTGTCACCAATCTAAAAAACAATCGTTCAGTTATCGTTCGAGTCAATGATAGAGGCCCTTTTGCTAAAGGCCGCATTATTGATTTATCTTATGTGGCGGCTAAAAAGTTAGATATGATTAAAACAGGTACTGCTGATGTGGAAATTGTTTCTCTTGATGGCGCGACACCGAATGCCAGTGCTAACAACGGCACAGTAATGATTCAGGTAGGCGCATTTAGCTCCAAAGAAAGTGCCAGAAAAATCGCCCAGAAACTCGCTAATCAACTTAAGGCGCAGGTGACGATAAATGAAATCAAATCATCCAATAAGCGTTTTTATCGAGTCCGAATAGGGCCATATAAGACCCAAAGCCAGGTTGATAAGTGGCTGAAAAGATTAACATCTCATTCTTATCATGATGTTAAGGTAATCCCCATCAACAAATAATCAATATATTTGTCTGGTAAATTACAAAAAAACGCTTGAACGTTAGGGTTTTTGGGGCATTTCTGTTAGATTAGGCTCAGTCAAAAGTGAGCTGTTATTTCATATTCTATAGGAGTTGTTTGAGAATTATGTCAACCAAGATTGTAAGAGCAATTAGTGTTCTGTTATTAAGCTGCCTAACCATCGCAGCGACTGCCGTTACGCCCAAAGCGCCTGAAATGCCCGCTCGTACTTATATTCTGATTGATTATGATACCGGTAAGGTTCTTGCCGAAAAAAATGCCGATGAATTAATCGCGCCATCGAGTCTTACCAAGATGATGACCTCCTATGTGATGTCTGTTGAAGTTGCTAAAGGGACTATCAGTTATTCAGATATTGTTACGGTTAGTGAAAATGCTTGGGCGGCAAAGTTTCCAGATTCTTCAAAAATGTTTATCGAGGTTGGTGAGCAGGTTACCCTAAGAAAATTAAAGCAAGGCATTATCATCGCTTCAGGTAATGATGCCTGTGTGGCAGTTGCAGAACACATTGCCGGTACAGAATCAGGATTTGTAGAGCTGATGAATTACCATGCTCAGCGTCTGGGTATGACAAGCACTAGTTTTGCGAATTCACATGGTTTATCTGCTGAAGGTCATTTGACCACAGCACGAGATATGGCTACTTTAACCGCGGCGTTAATACGCGACTATCCAGATGACTATGAAACCTATAAAGAAAAAGACTTTAAACATGCAGGTATCCCGCAATATAACCGAAATAGTTTGCTGTGGGACAGAAGCCTCAATGTAGATGGCGTTAAAACTGGCCATACTGATCAGGGTGGATATGCATTGGTTGCTTCAGCAACGAAAGATAGAATGCGTCTAATTTCAGTAGTAATGGGCTCTAAATCTAAAAATTCTCGAAAGCAAGAAAACAAACAATTACTCAATTATGGCTTCCGCTTTTTCGAAACCATAGAACCCATACAACCGGGACAAATCCTACATAAGGAACGTATCTGGTACGGTGCTAAACCTGAAGTAAGTTTGGGCCTAGGTGAGTCTGCATTATTAACGATACCTAGAGGTTCGAAAAAGAAACTGAAAGCCAATTATGAATTTGCGAAAACTTTAGAAGCACCTATATCTAAGGGAACAGAAGTTGGTACGGTCTATTTTGAGCTTGACGGTGAACGTATAATGACACTACCATTGGTCGCCTTAGAGTCAGTTGATGAAGGGGGGCTTTGGTCTCAATTTACCGACTATGTTAGTCGTAAAATAGACCTTTGGTAGCCTGTTAGGAACTGCTGTGACTAAAAACTCAGATAACCAAGATGTTTGGAAATTCCCATGCCATCTGACATTCAAAGCAATGACCTTAGCCCAAGAAGAGGTTGCTGAGCGTGTTGTCAGCGCAATACAAAAACACCGCCCGGGTGACTATATGCCATCGATTAAGCCAAGTCGTAAGGGCAATTATTTTTCGGTCAGTGTTAAAATTTATTTTGAATCTAAGGATCAGGTTGATGCTGTCTACCAAGATGTACATCAGGTAGAAGGTGTTAAATTGATCCTGTAATTTATTACTAGTCATCAGTTACCGGTTACATGTCCAGAAACTCACTAATAGTAAGAAACCTCGGTCTACGAGATTATGCTGAAATTTGGCATGCCATGCAGGACTTCACTGATAATCGTAACGACCAAAGTTCTGATGAGCTCTGGTGCCTAGAGCATAATCCTGTCTTTACCCAGGGTCAGGCTGGTAAAGAGGAGCATCTTCTAGCCACAGGAGATATTCCAGTGATACCCGTTGATCGAGGTGGACAGGTCACCTATCACGGTCCTGGCCAGCTTGTAATTTATACATTAATTGATATACGACGCAGCAAGTTGTCAGTCAGGCAACTGGTGACCAGTATTGAAAATGCCGTGGTAGTTGTTTTAAAAGAACTCGGCATTGATGCACATTCTGATCGTAATGCGCCAGGTGTATATCTAGAAACAGGTGATAAAATTTGTTCGATTGGATTACGCATCCGAAGAGGAAAAAGCTTTCATGGTTTAGCATTAAATGTGAACCCTGACCTAAGTCCATTTGATCGAATTAATCCTTGTGGATTTACTGGTCTTAAGGTGACCTCTATTAATAAACAAGGTGCCAACCAATCAATACAACAGGTGTGCGAGCTTTTGGTTTCTGCACTGACCAAAACACTAGGGTACAATAACTATCAGTGGTGTGAAGATAATGTTGCAATTGAAGCTGAGTGAACGACTGATGAATGACAGAAGAATACCGATTATTGAAAAGTCTACAGCCACAACTGGCGAGAAATTTGTCACTGAGCAAGGTCATAAGGCGATTAAGAACGGCCTAAAATCTAAGACCGAGAATAGTGGTCAGAGACCCGATAAAAAGCCACCCTGGCTTAAAGTAAGGCTGCCATCAGGCAGTAAGTATCAATCCTTAAAGGCTAATGTGCGTGGCAACAAACTAAGTACAGTTTGTGAAGAATCGATGTGTCCCAATATTGGTGAATGTTGGAGTCATAATACAGCGACCATTATGCTGATGGGCTCTGTTTGTACCAGGGCTTGCCGTTTTTGCTCTGTAGATACAGGGAATCCAAATGGTTGGTTAGATAATGATGAACCTAAAAATGCAGCGGATTCAGTAGCCAATATGGGCCTCAAATATGTTGTCTTAACCTCAGTCGATAGAGATGATATCGAAGACGGTGGTGCACAGCATTACGCAGACTGTGTTAGCCAAATAAGACAGGACAACCCTGATACGGCTGTGGAAGTATTAACCCCAGATTTTAAAGGCAACCTTGAGCACCTGAATCGATTACTTGATACTGATATTGCAGTTTTTGCTCAGAATCTTGAAACAGTAAAGCGATTAACGCACCCCGTGCGTGATCCAAAAGCATCCTATGAAACAACCATGAAGCTGCTTGAACATGCCAAAAAGTATCGACCAGAGTTACTGACTAAAACAAGTTTGATGGTAGGTATTGGTGAAACTGATGAAGAAATTTTTCAGACTATGGAAGATTTAAGAGAAATTAACTTAGATATACTTACATTGGGTCAGTATTTACGACCCACGCAAAACCATTTACCGGTAGAGCGATATGTAACCCCTGAAACCTTTGATAAATATCGTGACGTTGGTTTAGAGATGGGCTTTCTTGAGGTTGTATCTGGTCCCTTTGTTCGCTCAAGTTATCGAGCAGAAAGAGCCCTGATGAAAAATAATGCAGGTCTAGTTAATGTCACTAACTAATTTGAGTCTCAAGAAGTGAGTTTTGAGCCTATCGTTGCGTGGATCACGCAAAATCCTCAGTGGTCTTTTGCCATTATCTTTTCGATTGCATTCCTTGAATCATTAGCCCTTATTGGCTTATTAGTTCCTGGCTGGATTCTACTGGTCGGTGTTGGCGTATTAATCGGTACCGGAACCATTGATTATTTTAGTTCGGTATTGTTCTGCTTTATTGGTGCGGTTATTGGTGAGTATATTAGTTTTGCAGTGGGCAGGCATTATCAAGACAAGGTTCGTCACTGGCAGATTTTCCTTAAGCATCCAGATTGGTTAACAACTACAGACCACTTTTTTGAGCGTTTTGGTGTTGCAAGTATTGCCTTAGGACGTTTTGTCGGACCGGTTCGAGCCTTTGTGCCTTTGATTGCAGGAATGAGTTCCATGCCGATGGGTCGATTCCAGTTGATTAACTTTTTATCAGCCAGTGTCTGGGCACCATTGTACTTGATTCCAGGAATGATCGTCGGAGCATCAACACAAATAGACACTCAAAACTCATGGCAGCTAATTGTAGTATTGGCAATTGCCTCTGTGAGTATTTGGTTTTCGACTGCCTATGTAAGAAATTTATGGCGTATCCGTCACCCAGAAGTTAAAGCGGAATACGACCATCATCATGTCATCATCAAATTGATATTGGCATTGACCGTATTCAGTTTTTCTATTTGGTATTTAATGTTCGGTCCATTACACGAACTTTTTTATCAGTTGCTAGACCTATTGATGCAAATAATTTTTAGCGGCTAAAAAAATTACTTAGATAATACATAGTCGCTAATGACTTTATTAAACGTCAAAATATCAAAGCTGCCACTTATTTCAAATCTGACTTTACCTACAGCACTGATATAGATTTCGACCTCAGTATCTCGGTCAAATGTACCCGATGTTTCAATAGAAAACGTCTGAACCTTGGCATAGGGAATGGATGTGTAGTCTACCTTTGAGCCGGTTATACCCTGTACATTGGCGGCAATTATTCGTTTGTTGGTAAAGACCACCTGATCGCGTACTGTTTTAAATGTTCCTACGATTTCTTCGCCGTCGATTAAGAATTTTTGAAAGTCATCTTTGGCATCTTCATTGTCGATAGGTTTTAGTTTAAACACGCTCGAACTTTGAAAGTCTATCATGGTTACTCCAGATTATTTTTAAACAATAATTTAACGTTTCGTATCGTTTATAGGTTAGGTTACATCTGGATAAAATGCTATTTATTCTTTGCTATTTTTCCAACTTTCATGGGCCTGTTCAGCCGCTTCGTGAAGGTGTGAGGCTTGTTTGTCTGTTGGTAGCATACTGTTCACAGGACTCTTCAATGATATTTGGTAATCCCGGTAAATACTAAGACAGTGTTCAAGGTATCGGCCAACCATGGCGTGGGTTGGTTCACGGTAAAAATTTAACAGTGTTCTTAATGAATCAACAGTAAGGACATCACGGTGATTATTTTCTTGTTCAATCAGAACTTGCAGTAGAATACTCTGGGTAATGTCATTTTTAGTTTTTTCTTCAATGACTCTAAATCTGACCTGATCTTTGATCATCTGGTAAAGATCATCCAGTTTAATGTAATGACTTAATTCCGTGTCATAGAGTCTTCTGTTGGGATATTTTTTAATTATTCTGGCTTTATCCTCAGAACTAGCTTCACTTTGTTCTACCTTCTTAGCCATAGATTCTCCGTACTAATTAATACCATACTAACTGAAAACAATGACTACGAGAAGTAGCTAGAAAATTAGTGGGCAGTTAAAGAGCGCCTCAATTGCTTAGTTGATTAAGATTAGTAGAGGACAACTAAGTCAAAATGTCTTAAGCTAGAAACCTTGTTATCGCTCAAGTTGAGGAAGGATTTAAGTGTTTATTAGAAGAAATTATATAACCAGTAAACATTGGTTTTTGTGCCTATTGTTTGCATTGACGCACTCAGTAATTTTTGCAAATGCAACAGTTCGACAAGTTGATGCCTTTCAGCCAGTAATTGCTCAGGTTGAACAATGGCAAAAACAATATGGTACTGATCAAGTACTGATTGTGCTTGATATCGATAACACAATCTTAACTTCATCTGTCGATCTCGGGGGTGATATTTGGTATCAATGGCAACGTGGAAAACTAGATATCAAGCCGACAGATGAGCAACAGGTAAAGTGTTTATTTAAAGACAGCATTGGACTTTTATATGAATTAGGCACAATGAATCTTACTGAGCAGCACCTACCTAAGATAATCAGCACTTGGCAGGAGCAAGGTCTTAGCCTAATGGCGCTGACCTCTAGGGCTCCCAAATACAGAGCGGCTACCGAACGTGAGTTATATAATAAGGGGATTCAGTTAAATTGGACTGCTTTGGCCCCAGATGGTGAGCCGACTCCAGTCTATCGGGAAAAGGTCGGTCGTGAGCTCAGTTACATGCAAGGGATCATGATGACTTCAGGATTACATAAAGGAGAAATGTTAGATTGGATTCTTAAAAAAACAGGCAGAAGCTTTAAGGCCATTGTTTTTGTTGATGATAGTGAGAAGAACATTAAAGCAGTTCACGAAACGTTCCAGAATCAAAATACAACCAATATCCAGATATTTCATTATCAACGAATCGAGTCACAACGCATAGAAAAGTATGGCACCGTACTCACACAGAAGCAGGCGGACCAAATGGCAGATGATTGGGAACTATTAAATCTAATGCTCAATAAGTTATTTCCGCAACGTGATACAGGTGAAGCCTGTTTAAGCAAAAACTAAAACCTAACTAGGACAAATATATGACACATAAAGCAAGTTGTAGTTGTGGCCAATTAAACCTCGAGACAAAAGAGCAGCCATTACGTGTTTCTGTTTGCCATTGCTATGCCTGTCAAAAAAGAACCGGCAGTGCCTTTGGTGTTCAAGCCCGTTTCGAAAAGAATATGTTAACTATTTCAGGTAATAGTAAGCGCTACGAACGAATAGCTGATACTGGAAATAAGGCAATTTTTCATTTTTGTCCAGATTGCGGCAGCACCCTTTATTATATCTTAGAGGCTATTCCAGATATGGTTGGTGTTCCTATTGGTGGTTTTTCCGATCCATCATTTATGCCACCCAGTATTTCTATTTATGAAGACAGACAGCACTCTTGGTTATCTATTGCTGGTGATATTGAACATATTGCATAGCTACTGAATACTGCTTAATTCCTATTCCAAAGTGATGATTTGGCAAGGCTATTTCAATAGCCTGCTAAAGCGATCATTCATACCGCCACAATTATATTAATTTCATTGAATGACGGATCGACCCCTTTACTTAATGTCTAACCAGTAGCAATTGGCGTCATCTTGACAAAATGATATCAAAGTGATATCATTTTGTCATTGCTCTGAAAAAAAGCATACTAAGGAGATAGTTATGATTCAGGAAAAAAGAAGAACTGCGCCGAATGGCATATTGGGTTTACTGGTTTTATTTATTGCACAGGCAGTATGTATATTTGGTTTTACTCAGGTGATTGGTAATCCAGTCATGATGATAACAGCAGGGTTAGCGAATTTATTGGTGTTTATCTGTTGGTTTGGCTTATTTATGGTTAATCCAAATGAAGCGAAAGTATTACAGTTATTTGGTAAGTATATCGGTACGGTAGTAGAACCTGGACTACGATGGGCAAATCCATTTTATCAGAAGACCGCGGTGTCACTGAGGGTTCGTAACTTTGAAAGTGGCCGATTGAAGGTCAATGATAATTCAGGTAATCCAATTGAGATTGCAGCGGTTGTTGTTTGGCAAGTAGTGGATACGGCTGAAGCGATATTCAGAGTGGATGATTATGAGGATTTTGTATCAATACAGTCAGAGGCTGCACTAAGAAACCTAGCGACCAGATATCCTTATGATTCAAAGGACGACAGTACAATTGCCTTACGTTCGAGCCCAGCTGAGATTTCCGGTCATTTAAAAACTGAAGTGCAGGATCGGTTAGAAAAAGCCGGTGTAGAAGTCATTGAGGCTCGTATTAGTCACCTAGCCTATGCTCCTGAAATAGCCAACGCGATGTTACGTAGGCAGCAGGCGTCCGCCATCATTGATGCACGACAGTTAATCGTTGAAGGTGCTGTAGGGATGGTTGAGCAAGCATTAGCACATCTTAACGAACGTGGAATTGTTGAGCTTGATGAAGAACGAAAGGCGGCCATGGTGAGTAATCTATTGGTTGTTTTATGTAGCGATGAGGCAGCACAGCCAATCGTTAACACAGGAAGCCTATACTAGGCTTCCTTTTTAATGGCTTCTAGATAATGGATAGGGTTTGATATGAAATATTCCCATACACAAATAAATAAATTAACCATAGCCGGTGTAGTGTTGTTTTGTATTTGGAGTGTGTTTTCAATCATGCAGCAGGATATGTATTACACACCTGATTGGATGGATACAACAGGCTGGGATATATATGGCGTGGTAATTATTATTTCTGTGTATATCATGGTGTTGAACTTTACACTGTTAACAATCAGGCTCGATTCAAAGCATATTAAATGGCATTTTGGCGTGGGTATACCAAGAAAGACGCTTGCCATTGAAGATATTGACACTGTAGAGACGCGGCGTAATAAGTGGTGGAATGGCTGGGGTATTCGTAAGGTACCTGGTGGTTGGTTATATAATGTCTATGGACTCGATGCCGTCGAAATAAAAACCAACACTGGCAAGTTAATTCGGCTAGGAACCGATGAGCCTAAAAAATTAATACGAAGTTTAGAATCTGCAATTGCCGCCAAGCAGAGGAGGGCTTAGTAATGGCTAAGAAGGCATACCCATTACGTATTAATGAAGATATTTTGAAGGCTATGCAAGACTGGTCAAATGATGAATTGCGTAGCCTGAATGCTCAAATTGAATATGTACTTAGGGATGCGCTAAGAAAGTCAGGCCGAACGCCAAAGCCTAAGACGAAGTCTGAGTAAGCCGTTAAAAAATTTTAATTTCAATATTATCAATTAAGCGTGTTTTACCCATCTTTCCAGCTGCAAGAATGACCAAACTCTTATCAGATTGACTAGCAGCTTTGAGTTCTTTGTTCTCACAAATACTGAAATACTCCATATCAAAACCATTATTGTTCAATTCTTTCATGGCAGTAGCTTCTAGTGCTTGATAGGCCCTATCGCCACTCTCAATATTCTCTTTAGCCCAAACAAGCATTTGATAAAGCTTCGTTGCTCGATATTTTTCAGAGTCATTCATATAACCATTTCTAGAACTCATCGCGAGACCAGATTTATCACGAATGATTGGTACTCCAACTATATTGGAATGAATGCTTAGGTCATTGACCATTTTTTTAATAATAACGAGCTGTTGGTAATCTTTTTGACCGAAGATTGCGTGATGAGGTCTGATCATATTTAGTAGTTTACAAACGATGGTTGCAACACCAGTGAAGTGTCCAGGCCGTTGTGCGCCACAATAATGTTCAGAAATATTAGGCACAGAAATCTGGGTGTGATTATCAATTCCTTCTGGGTACATGGTACGACTATCAGGCGTGAAGACCATATCGACGCCATGCTCTTCCAAGGCTTTTAAGTCTGCTTCAAGCGTGCGCGGGTAGCTGTCGAGATCTTCATTGGCACCAAATTGCATTGGGTTGACGAAGATAGTCGCTACCACAGTCTCAGCAAATTGCTTAGCTTGATCGACCAAGGCCAGGTGGCCACTATGGAGATTACCCATGGTCGCAACCAAAGCTACTTTAGTCGATAGCTGATCACGATAGGCTATTAATTCTTGAGTTGAGCTAGTTACTTGCATTACTTATTCGTAGCAGTGTTCCGGTGCAGGGAAATATCCAGCCGCCACATCGGCACGATAATCTTTAAGAGCGCCTAATATACCATTGCTTTGATTTTCCATATAGTTCTTTACGAACTTTGGTACTTTTCCACGATTCATACCGAGCAAATCGTACATTACAAGAACTTGTGAATCAGTATTTGGTCCAGCGCCAATGCCAATGGTTGGTATAGTCAGTTTTTCTGTAACCAGACGGCCGAGTTCTGTTGGAATACACTCGAGAACCAAAAGGCCCGCTCCAGCCTGTTCAAGAGCAATGGCATCTTCAATTAGCTTATCTGCATCCTGTTGTTGCCTGCCTTGAACAATATAACCACCCAGTGCATCTACGGACTGTGGTGTGAGGCCAAGGTGAGCACAGACATTGATGCCTCGCTCAGTTAAGCTACGTACAGTGTCCAGTAACCAGGCTCCACCTTCCATTTTAACCATCTGAGCACCTGCTCTCATTAGACGAGCCGAATTATCTAAGGCCTGGTCAATGTGTGAATAGCTCATAAATGGCAAGTCTGCAATAAGTAGCGGTTGATGTTGTAATTGTTTCAAGCCTTCATCGACACAGTTCATGTGGTACTCCATCTCAGCGATGGTTACAGGCACCGTGGTCTTTTTACCTTGAATGACATTTCCTAAGGAATCACCCACCAGCAGAGATTCAATTTCTGCTTCAGCCACGAGTTTTGCGAAACTGGCATCATAAGCCGTTACACAGGCAAATTTCTTCTGTTGCTGTTTTAACGCTTGTAAACTTTTTAGGCTGTATTTAGACATCTTTTAATCTCGATATTCTTAATGCTTGCTGATCATACCAGTTTCCGCGCCAATTGCTAATTAGCCGCTTGAAAAGGAATGGGATTGAAATAATGGCGACCCGTTCGTGTATTTAGAATTTGCTGTTTAAGTTGTTGATAGTCCGTCTCATTATTAACTATGTCGAGCCCAGATGCATTGACTATAAGCAAGGGTGACTTGTCATAGTAATGAAAGAATCTTGTATAGGCTTCTGCGATTTTAGTTATGTACTCTGATTTGATCGGCTGTCCATTCACCTGGCTACGGCTCTGAATTCTTTTAATAAGAATTTCTGTGGGTGCTTGAAGATAAACAACTAAATCAGGCTTTGCTGCGTCAATTGTGAGATTTTCGTAGACCTGCTGATAGAGTTCAAGCTCATCTTTATCAAGCGTTACCTTAGCGAATAACGAATCCTTTTCCATTAAGAAATCAGCGACTTTACAACTGCTAAACATGTCAGTTTGGTTGATTTTCTTAAGCTGCTTCATACGTTGAAATAGAAAGAATAACTGAGTTGGAAGGGCGATTGCCTGAGGATCATTATAAAACTTTTCTAAAAACGGATTGTCTTGTGCATTCTCGAGAATCAAGTCGCCATTTAAGTCGCCCGCTAGTTTTCTAGCCAGTGTTGTTTTACCAACTCCGATGGGGCCTTCAATTGCGATAAAGCCCGGAGGCGTTTGATCATTCAAGTTTTTCTAATCCTTCTGTTGAGCATTGGGCAACTAGCATGCTTAAGTTGCTATTGTCCGGTAGCTTGAGTTCAGGATCAAGTTCTGCCAGTGGATAGATGACAAAATTTCTTTCTTTTAGTCCTGCATGAGGTATTTGTAGGCGTGAATCATGAATTACTGCATCGCCATATAATAAGATATCTAAATCTAGAGTTCTTGCTGTCCAACGTTGTTCAGTTCTTACTCGACCTTGCTGTGTTTCTATAGACTGTAGTCTATCTAACAATTGATGTGCATCTAGGGTTGTTTCTAGCCTAGCTACCGCATTGATGTAGTCAGGTTGTTTCATTCCTGCCAGTGGTTTTGAGCGGTACAGGCTTGAATACGTGATATTTTGATTTGACGACAATTGTCTCAAGGCTTTTAATGCCGAACGTACCTGGGCTTTTGGGTTATTGAGGTTACTTCCGATACCTATATAGACAATTTCTGAACCAATCATTGGCTTGGTTTTCTCTTGCGAGGCCTTTTGCGTCTTTGTGGCCTGAGTTTGTGTATCATCTGTTCTTTGTCTTTTGGTTTGGCCGTTTGAATGTCAGTCCACCATTTTGAAGCGTCGTTGTTAATTTCACCTACTTGATGTCTCAGGACTAAGAAGTCATAAGCGGCTCTAAATCTTGGATGCTCTAACAATTTTAGTAGGTGCTTGCCTCGGCGACTTTCTAGTCTATGCTGCATTAGCCACACTTCACGCATAAATTGGGTAAAGCGCTTAGGTATTGAAATTTGTTGTACCTGATTTGATATGACCTTGGCTATGGCTCTTTGCATCGCTTCAGCTGGTGAATAGCCTTGCTCCTGATAGCTCGCCTTTTGGCTCAATACTGGCCACCAAAGAAAACAGGTATAAAGAAAGGCAGGATTTATTGATTTTCCACTTTGGATTCGCTTGTCTGTATTTTCAAGAGCCGCATAGATAAATGGCTGACAAAGATCTTGTTGCTCTAGTGAGGTTTCGGTCATACCTAAGAAGGTAGCGAGTAAGTGATAGTCTTCGAGGGCTTTAAATGTATCTAAGCCAAAACCGGCAAGAAATAACTTATGACTTTCATCCCATATTCTTGCGCCGGGAATTTCTGCCAAAAGGGCTGACATTTTTTTGATGGGTTCAGCAGACTTTGGTTCAATCGTTAAGCCCAGCTTAACAGACAACCTGATTGCTCTTAACATCCGTACAGGATCTTCTTTATAGCGAAGTTCAGGATCACCAATTACGCGTACTTGTTTGGCATCAATATCTTCAACAGCCTGGCAGTAATCTAACACTTCAAAATTACTGATGTCATAAAAAAGCGCATTCATAGTGAAGTCGCGTCTGATGGCATCTTCTTCAATGGTGCCATAAACATTATCACGAACAATTCGTCCTTCTTCGCTATGCCCATGTTTACTATTATCTGCGTGATGTCCTCGAAAGGTGGCAACCTCGATGACTTCTCTGCCAAACAACACATGAACGAGACGAAAGCGCCTACCTATTAGACGTGAATTACGAAACAGTTTATGCACCTCTTCAGGTTTTGCATCCGTAGCAATATCATAGTCTTTCGGTTGAATATCTAATAAAAGATCGCGCACAGCTCCACCCACGAGGCAGGCTCTAAAGCCAGCATTATGTAGGCGATATAAAACCTTTAATGCATGCTCCGATATATCCTTTCGACTGATGCCATGTTCCCCACGACTGTAGGTTCTGAGTTGATAGTCTTCAGTCTGATGATCATCTTGAAAAAGACCTTTTATAAATTTACTAATGATATTGTTTTACCTGTTCATAAAAAGAACGAATCATACCAGTAGATGTGACACTATGACAGTTAATCATCAGTCTTAACGGTTCTCTGAACAATGGTTTCATACTGGCCCGAAAACCGTTCTGGCTGCCAATGTTGGCTCGCCCAGCTAAGCAACTCGTCAACCTGATAGTCAGCAACATCTGTTGGTATATCTTGTTTTAAAAATAGCAGTGCCTGTTTTATGTTATTCAGTGCATCGCTATCAATGAGTGCCGGCGCATGGGTTTGTTTGGATAGTTTTTGTTGTGCATTTTTCATCGCCATGGGTAAGTGGCCAAATCTTGGCGCCTGACCAGTCAGCAATTTAAATAAGTAGATTTGTTGGCAACTGGTATCGAGTAGATCGGCACCACGTACGATATGGCTAATGTTTTGCTCAATATCATCGGCGACTACAGCCAACATATAGGCATGTAAGCCATCTTTGCGTTTTAAAATATAATCTTCATTTGCTCTTGCTGCAGAATAGGACTGAGGACCGTGGAATAGATCATCAAATTGATTTGGATTGTTATCAACCTTAAGACGCCAAGCGACATCCTTTGTTGATAAATCAAGTGTGTTGCCACTGTCACAGCGGCGATGTAAGCCATTTGTAGCTCTAATGTCTTTACGAGTACAGCTACAGGCGTAAAGGTGTTGAGATGATAGCTCAGTTAATATCTCATCATACTGCTTTAGCCGTTGGCTCTGATACATAATGTCCGAATCCCAATTGAGGCCATGGGCTTCCAATGAGTTAAGAATAATCGGAATAGCGCCAGACATTTCTCGTGGTGGATCGAGATCTTCAACACGAACCAACCACTGTCCATTATTGGCCTTGGCATCTAACCAAGAGCCAATCGCTGCAACCAAGGAGCCAAAATGTAATGGGCCTGAAGGAGAAGGCGCAAAGCGGCCGATATAACTCATTGATTAGAGTACTTCCAATTCTTGATTGAGCTCAATAGAGCCGGTAGTTATATCGGCACCTAATGCGATGACTTCAACACCAGCCGCAACCGCCTCCTTGAAGGCCTCAGCATAGGTTGGATCGATATGGTCTGCGACTGAGACTGTTTTTATGCCGGTATGTTGAACACAAAATAACAAAACTGCCCGATCACCCTGTTGGACTTGCAAGGTGAGTTCTCGAAGGTGTTTGGTGCCGCGACTAGAAACTGCATCGGGAAAACAGCCATGGCCTGAGCCCATGGCTGGTTCTAATAAGGTCACAGACTTTACTTCAACCCAAATATTGTTATTACTCTTGCGTAGCAGAAAGTCGATGCGACTATTTTCTTCACCGTAGCGTACTTCGGATTTAAATTCATCATGGGCCAGTATTGGGAACTTGTTGCGTTCAAGCGCTTCTTTAACCAAGGCGTTAGCACGACCAGTATTTACACCGATGTAGTGACCTTGGTTTGTTTCAACCAGCTCAAAAGTATGGGCGTATTTGCGTTTAGGATTGCCGGAATCCCAATACCAAACCTGTTTTACGTCATCAAGACAATGGCGCATAGAACCGGTATTGGGGCAATGAATGGTTATCTCATCCCCAGATGTGGTTTCCACATCGGTTAAAAAGCGTTTATAACGTTTTAATAGCTTTCCTGAAATAAGCGGATACTCAAATTCCATGACTATAGGTTTTTAAGTACCTGTCGTGCGGCATCAATGGTGGCATCAATATGTTCTTGTTCATGGGCCATGCTCATAAAGCCTGTTTCATAGGCGGAAGGCGCAAGATATATACCGGCCTCTAACATGCCATGAAAGAATGTTTTGAATTGTTCCATATTACAATTAGATACTTGCTCAAAACTTGTTACTTGTTCGATATCAGTAAAGAAGAAGCCAAACATGCCACCTATTTGGTTAAAGGTCATCGGTACCGAGGCTTCCTGTGCCGCCAATTTTAAACCGGCCACCAGGGTCTTTGTTTTATTTGTCAGTTGTTCATGAAAGCCTGGTTTTTGAAGCTCCTTTAAACTCGCTAAGCCAGCCGCCATGGCGACTGGATTACCAGACAGTGTTCCCGCCTGATAAACAGGACCATCAGGTGCAAGATAATCCATAATTTCTTTTTTTCCACCAAAGGCGCCAACTGGCATACCACCACCAATTACCTTGCCTAATGTGGTCAGATCCGGAGTAACTGAGTAGGCTTCCTGTGCACCACCAAGTGCTACTCGAAATCCAGTCATAACTTCATCAATGATATATACCGCATGGTACTTATCCGCAATGTTGCGTAGTCCTTGTAGGAAACCAGGCTGAGGTGGAATACAGTTCATATTTCCGGCGACTGGTTCAACAATAATACAGGCTATATCATCACCATGAGCTGCAAATAATTCTTCAACCGATGCTAAGTCATTATAGGTTGCCGTGAGTGTGTGCGCGGCTAACTCTGGAGGCACACCTGGTGAAGTGGGCTCGCCAAGTGTAAGGGCACCGGAACCCGCTTTGACCAACAGTGAGTCAGCATGGCCGTGGTAACAGCCTTCAAACTTAAGTAATTTGTTCTTACCTGTGTAACCACGAGCAAGACGAATTGCACTCATAGTCGCCTCTGTACCAGAGTTCACCATCCTGACTTTTTCAATGGATGGCACAATTGAACATATGGTCTCTGCCATAATGATTTCGATTTCTGTTGGGGCACCGAAACTTAAGCCCATCTTCGCAGCATCAATGGTTGCTTCTAATATCTTGGGATGATTATGACCAAGAATCATTGGGCCCCATGAACCGACATAATCGATATACTTTTTGCCATCATCACTAACAATAAAAGGCCCATCTGCAGATTTAATAAAAACAGGATCACCTCCCACTCCATTAAAGGCACGTACCGGAGAATTTACTCCGCCGGGGATGGTTTTGCGTGCGCGCTCTATAAGCTCTGATGAGCGATTCATGTAATACTCCTTAACTATTCTTTTCAGTAAGCTTGTTCAGTGATCTTCACTGCCAAGCAAATGTTGTTTCGTAATCTGGTATTTTGTCTTCGACGCCAAGTACTAATGCAAAGAGCGCCATTCGAACCAGTACCCCATTGTCCGTTTGACGAAAAATGGCTAGGTTCGGGTTGTCATCTAAATCAGTATCCAACTCATTTGCATCGGCTCGAGAATCTCTTGGAAGAGGATGCATCAATACTGTCGTAGGTTGGCAAAATTGAGAATAGGCATACTGGTTTATACGGAAAGCACCGCGAAATTTATTTGCTTCCTCTTTGGATGAAAAGCGTTCCTCTTGAATGCGCGTCTGGTAAACCACATCGACATCTGAAAGTCCGACATTTAAGTCATCTGTTTCAATAACATGATGACCTGCGGTGATCAGTGCTTCGACTACTTCGACTGGCATCTGAAGCGCTTTAGGTGAGACTAATCTGATTTCAATGTCTTGGTATAAACATAATAGCTTACACAGTGAATGAACTGTACGACCATATTTAAGATCCCCAACCATGGAGATTTTCATGCCATCGACAGAGTTATTATTGCCACTTAATTCTCGAGTCATTGTGTATAAATCTAATAGCGCCTGACTCGGGTGTTCATTACTACCATCCCCTGCATTAAGGACAGGTACTCTACTGGCTTTCGCAAATTCAGCAACTGAGCCTTCAGAAGGGTGGCGCATGACAATGATATCTGAGTAGCCAGACATTACTTTAGCTGTATCTTTAAGTGACTCACCCTTTGATAAGGCCGAGCTCTGTTTGCCTACAGTTTCTCTGACAAATCCACCCAGTCGATTAAAGGCACAACCAAAGCTAACTCGAGTACGGGTACTTGCTTCAAAAAACATATTTCCTAAAATGGCACCTTCAAGCACAGTACAGCCCTTTTCACGGCTAGCATAGGGTTGCATTTTTTCTGCTATAGACATTAGATGCTCAACGGCTTCTCGGTTAAATTGTGAGACAGAAAGTATGTGTTGGCCTTTAAAATTCATTGCTTCTATTCCCAAGTGCATTCTATGGGCGTACCTTATCATGACTGAATGGTCTAGGAAATTGTTATTCAAGTGCAGTTTGTATTAATATGCGGATCTGAAAATTTGGTGGAAATATATGGCAGCTCCAGAATACATAGTGATTGAAAAATGGCAGTGGCAAAGATATACAGCCGCGGCTGTAACTATTGCAGTTATTTTATTATCTTTGTTAGGTCTTGGTTACTATCTTGGTAATCGGCACAGCATTAATCTAATTGAAGAAAATGAGAATTTACTGGCTCAAGTAGAAACTAACGACAGCGAGGTAGATGATTTACAACGCAAGCTTGTGATGCAAGAACAAATCAATAAGGTTGAGCAGGCAGCCAGTAAAGAAGCCGGCCAGTCTATGGAAACTCAATTTCAAAAGTTCCGAGAGTTAGAAAGAGAACTGAGCTTCTATCGAAGCATTTTAGCGCCCAGCGAGGCCAATAAAGGCCTACAAATATCACGTTTTCACTGGCAAGCGATTAGTGATAATAAGGTTGGCTGGCAAGTTAGCCTGTTACAGGCAGGTTCGCAAGGAGGTATGATGTCAGGTACCTTTTCGATGAATTTGATCAGTATGCGAGGCACTGAAGAAATACGTACACCTATTTTGAATAAAAGCAATAAACCAGATTTTGGATTTAAATTTCGCTATTTTCAACATTTAACGGGTGAGATGGATTTGACTAATGATATAGTACCGGTGGCAATTGAAATTATCGCTAAGCGCTATGGGCCACGTCAAACCCCACTAACAAAGCAATTTCCATGGAACCCTGAAGAGGAGACAGCCACAGATGTGGAATAAGAAAGCAACTAAACCGGCAACCAAACCAAGATCGGGTGCCGCTGATACATTAATCACGGCTGACACTAAGATAACCGGTGATGTGAGTTTTACAGGGGTTTTGTTTGTAGACGGCATAGTCAAAGGAAATATTAGTGCCGAGGTTGGCAGTCACTCAATGTTGACCATTGGGGCACAGGGCCGTATCGAGGGTGAAATTCGCGTTCCTCAGGTCAATATTTATGGCTTTGTGAATGGTGATGTACATGCATTAGAAACGCTCAACCTATATAAAGAAGCCAAAATTGAAGGTGATGTTCACTACAATTTACTGCAAATGGCGATGGGCTCTACTGTTAATGGCAAGTTAATCCGTAAAGACAGTAGTCGTAAATTATTAGACCATAAGCCGGAAGATGAAAAGTCTAAATAGAATTATTAAATAGATAATGCTTGATAACTTGGGTAGTTGTACCCATATATGCAAACAGTGAACCCTGATAACTGAGAATAAATAATGAATGATATGACACAGTCCGCTGGCCCTATTATTGTTACTGATGCCGCGGCTCGCCGAGCTAAGTTTTTAATTGATGATGAAGAAAACCCGAATCTAAAACTCAGGGTTTTTGTAACTGGTGGCGGTTGCTCTGGATTCCAGTATGGGTTTAGTTTTGATGAGAAAGTAAATGATGGTGATACGGAAATAGAGCACGAAGGTGTTTCTATTGTTATTGACCCAATGAGTTTTCAATACCTAATGGGCTCTGAAGTAGATTATCTTGAAGGATTGCAAGGGGCGCGATTTGTCATCAACAACCCCAATGCAAAAACAACCTGCGGCTGTGGTGCTTCCTTTACGGTTTAGTGCACCACATTTCCTGCGCCAATCCATTCCTTAAAGTCTTGCATTAATAAGTACAGGCAAGGAATTAAAAACAGCGTAATAACTGTAGCAAAGATAATTCCAAAACTCATGGAAATTGCCATTGGAATAACAAACTGTGCCTGAGTACTGGTTTCTAGCATAATCGGTAATAAACCACCGGCCGTAGTTAATGAAGTCAGTAGAATTGCACGAAAACGCTCAGTACCAGAATTAATCACCGCATCATAACGACTCATGCCTTCTTGTCGTGCTTTGTTGATAAAATCCATCATAATTAGACTGTCATTTACCACCACTCCTGCCAAAGCAACAAATCCGAAGAGCGACATCATGCTGACTGCGTGGCCCATGACATAGTGGCCAATAATTGCACCGACCAGGCCGAATGGAATGACTGACATGATGACTAATGGTTGGCTATAAGAGTGCAAAGGAACGGCGATCAAAACGTAAATCATAAGTAACGCTACTAATGATGCCGTGGTGAGGTTCTTAAGAAATTTTTGAGTCTCTAAACTTGCACCCTGTAGCTCAAAATTAACACCAGAGTGTTTACTGAGTAGTTTGGGCATAAACTCTTGAGTAATTTCCTCAACAATTTTACCCGGTTCAACCTGATCAATATCTGCTTCTGCATTGACTGTGATTGAGCGCTTTCTATTCTCTCTGATGATGCTTGAATAGGTTGTGGTAATAGCCACATCAGCGACGGAATAAAAAGGTACTTCGCTACCATCGGGTGTTCGTATATACATTTGTTCTAGATCTGCAATCGAACGTCTTTCAGCTAATGGATAACGGACCATAACTCTGATCTCATCTTTGCCACGTTGGATTCTTTGCGCTTCCTCGCCATAAAACGCTTGCCGAACCTGGTGGCCAAGGTCTGTTTGAGTCAAACCCAGTGCTTCTGCTTCAGGCTTGATGTTTAAACGAATTTCTTGCGCGCCGGAATCAAAGCTATTGCGAATATCATAAACGCCATCATAATTTGAAATATAATCTTGGAGCTCTTTAGCCGCGCTCTCAAGTGCTGAATAATTATTCCCAGTGAGTTGGAAGCTGATGGGAGAGCCTCCACCAAGGTTCATGCCATTATTGAACGTTAGTTCCTTAGCGCCGGCAATTTCACCCACTTTATCTCTTAGGAGTTTGGTAATTTCATCAGGAAGCACTTCTCTAGCTTCTGACTTGGTTAGTTCCAATAACATTACTCCTCCAGTATCGCCTTGGGTGAACAACATGATGCGTTCAATAGGAGCCTCTGCCAAACCGTCCCTTTGTTTAAGCTCTTCATTTAGCTCAAGTGCAGCCTGCTCTATTTTCGTGATGGCTTCATTGCGAACTGCTGGAGCAGTTCCTGATTGCATTTGCATATTCATTTGAATGAAATCACCCGGGACTTCTGGGAAGGTAACAAATCGCACATGGCCACCCATAAGTAGTCCTGAGATTACCATCAACATGCCAAAGAAAATAATAACAGTAAGGCCGCGATTAGCTACAGCTTTCTTAAGTGACCGCTTGTAGTTACCATGAATAAAGCCTTGTAGCCAATTTTGAAAACCGCGCTGAATTCTTTGGAAAAATCGCACCGGTCGAATATATAAAGGCATGTCATGATAGGGTTTTGTTAATTCCTCATCAGGTAAATGGGCGATCTTTGCATGTGCTAAATGAGCAGGAAGAATTAGTTTAGATTCAATAAGAGAGAACATTAAACATAACGCGACAACCATTGACATGGCTTCGAAAAATGGCCCCACAATTCCACCAACAAATAACATCGGCATAAAGGCAGCAATGGTGGTTAAGACGCCAAATGTTGCAGCCACGGCAACTCGATTTGCACCTCGAATGACATTGTCGAGGTTGTGCCCATCTTTCCTAATTTTAGTATAGATACTTTCCCCGATGATGATGGCATCATCCACGACGATACCGAGCACCAGTATAAAGGCGAACAGGCTGATCATATTTATGGTTACAGGAAATGGACCGATTGGCATTAGCCAAATCGCACCTAAGAAACATACGGGAATGCCTACGATTACCCACAGTGCCACTTTCAGGCGCAAGAACAATGTTAATATCAGAAAGACAAGAATCGCACCTTGGATCATGTTGTTAAACATCATGTCTAGGCGGCCTTTTAAATAGAACGATCGATCGCCCCAGGCTTCTAGTTGTAATCCATCTGGCAATGCTTTTTGTTTTTTCGCAATGTAAGCATTAACGGCTTCTGAGGTGGTGATTTCATTTTGCCCGCCCAGCGCCATAATACGAATGGTTGCCGTTTTCTTACCATTAAATCGGGCAAAGCCGCTGGTTTCTTCGAAATCATCTTTAATTGTTGCTACATCAGCCAGGGTAAGGCGTGTACCATCAGCATTGTTTCGTAAAACAATTTCACTATAATCCCAACCGGTATAAGCCTGTCCTTTAGTACGCAGGAGAATATCTCCACCATCGGTTTTTATTACACCACCGGGCATATCGACAGATGACTTTCTAATCGCATTGGCTACTTCAGACATAGTGAGTGAAAACTTTCGAAGTGAATCCTCTGTGACCTCAATGCTAATTTCAAAGCGACGGTCACCTAATATATTAGCCTGATTAACTTCCGGCAATGCGGTTAATTCGTCACGGACCTGTTGTGCTGCAGTTTTTCTTGTACGCTCATCCATGTCTCCAATCAAGTTAACAAACATTATCTGAATGGGTATTAACTGCTTAGATATGATTGGTTTTTCGGTTAAGGCAGGAAATGTCGAGATGGCATCAACCTGATTCTTAATGTCACTCAATACTTCGTTAATGTCTTCATCAGTATTTACTTCTACTGTTACGGTACCAAATCCCTCGTTAGCACGAGAACTAATTCGATTAATACCTTGAACATTTTGTATTGCCTCTTCGATACGAATGACAACGCCTTCTTCAACCTCCTGAGGCGCTGCACCGCGATACGGTACTGTAACCTGTATATTATTAAGCGCGAAATCAGGGGTTGTTTGTTTGCGAATACTTAATGAGGTAAATAAACCATAAAGAATAATAATGATCATTAGCAGGTTAGCTGCGACTGAATTACTAGCAAACCAGGCTATAAGGCCCTTTTCATTAGTGCTCATACGCTGTTTCATTTTTCTTCCTGCTGATTAGATTGTTCAGTGGTGACTGGCTTATCAACCTGGGCCTCTGTACGTAAAAGCATGCCATTAATAGGTGACCCTATTGATGTAAGAACGATCTGCTCGCCATCTTTAACACCTTTAGTTATATAGGCGAAATGATCATCCGTTCGGAGAATATCAACTGCACGAATGCGCAATTTATTCTCATCATCAATAAATAATAATTCATTTTTACCGCGTAAGACTTTTCGCGGAACCTTCACTATATTGTCGATCTTAATTCCAGCAATCGAGGCACTAACGTAGGTACCGATTGGAAGTATTTCAGCATCCTGTGCTAGCAGAGTTTGGTTTCTCAAATAGGGATCAAGCACCTCCGCTACTGCATAGGTTACTCTACTGCGTTCGTCAACAACGCCTTCAGTTCTTACTATATGGGCTTGCCACTGTTGCAGTTTGCCTTTTTGTATTGCTGTTAATGTTAGTTTAGGTAATTGAGCTGGGTTATCACTTGACTGATTATGCGCATTTCCCAAATTCAGAAAGGACAAATCTTTATCTGTGAGTGGTAGTCGAACTTCGGCAGTCTCTGTAGAAAAAGTTTGGGCTACTTTACTACCAGGATTCACGTACTGCCCTAAATCAGCCATCTTTTCACGTACCATTCCTTTGAAGGGTAAGCGTATTTCAGTACGATCTAAATTCTTCTCCGCTTTTACTAGTGAGGCCTTGGCCGCAGCCAGTGATGCTTCAGCAGAGGCTAATTCTGACTCTGCTCGGTAACCTTGCTTACGTAGAGATTTGGCTCCTTGGTACTCTAATCTTCTTTGCTTTACTAAAGCTCTTGCTTGTTCAACAGCCACTTGATAATCCGTTGGGTCAATTCGTAATAGGACTTCATCTGCTTCAAACATACCGCCTGCCACAAAGTGATCTGAAATATAAATAATTCTTCCTGAGACTTCAGAGCTTAGACTAGTGCTGATTTTGGGCTGTACAGTACCTTGACTTATCACTTCAAATTGAATGGTTTCCGACTGTAATGTAAGTGCTTCTACGAACAAAGCGCGATCAGTTTTGGGCTTTTTCTGTTGTGGTTGCTGAAACGATGCTAAGGTGAGCATTGCAACGATCGAAAAAATAAATACAACTAAAATAATTAATCGACGTTTGGTAGTAATTTTCATTGAGTGCTATCCCCAGAGATATCAGATGGTATTGTTAAAATACACTATGTTTTTGAGTTCTTTTATTATGATTAACAATATTGAGGTTGAGTTGATTTTAGTAGACCATGAATAACACTGAGATTGAAGCTAGAATTTGTTACAATGTCTTTCATAATTATTATAACTACAGACTTTGAGCTTTTGAATTATCGAACTAGAGGGATTAATTAACAATGCCTGATATGGCTCCAACCTTTCTGTTAGAACTTAAACAGAGCGAAGATCAGCGCGAAGTATATGTTACAGCAACCGCAAGAATGGTTGCAAAATCCTTAGCACCTGAGATAAATGCTACTTTTATTCGTGAACTATTGAATCGTGGCGGCTTTGCGTTATACAAAGTCAAAGAAACTGATGTCGATGAGTTAGTTACTGTTCTGAACGAAACGCTTGAGCAAATTCAAGCCGAAGAAGATACCGAAGATTTAAGTTTTGATACCAATTGCATAGCAGAAGCTGTTGATGCCGAAGCAACGGTCACTGTACCTTCAGATAAGCTTTCAGCGGTTGTAACTGTTACACCCGCAATGGGTGGTAAATCAATTACTTTTGAAGATGTTGAGGCGTTACTTGAAGAAGAAAAAGTATCTTATGGACTTGATAACGACAAACTAAAAGCATTATTACTAGAATCTGAAGAGACGGAAAGTGAACAAGTAAGTGCTAAGGTCGCCTTTGCTCTAATGCCTATAGATGGCCGAGACGCAGAATTTATTCCTCTAGTACCCACTGCAAATGAGCGAATCCTAAAACCTCAGCTTCGAGAAGACGGTACTGTAGATATGCATGATCTTGGTGATTTGCCTACGGTAAGAGCAGGTCGTGTATTGATGCGAAAAGAACCGCCGACCAAAGGGGAACAGGGAATTAATGTCTTTTGGGAATTTATTCCGCCAAAAAGTGGTAAAGATCATGCGTTTAAACCGGGTACTGGTACAGGTATAAATCCTGAAAATGATGCTGAGTTAATTGCTCTGATTAGTGGTCAGCCTAACCTATTGCCATCGGGTATGAAGGTTGATGATGCAGTGCAAGTTAAGGCTGTTGATTTACACACCGGTAATATGGTTTTAGATGCGAACCTATTAGTCAAAGGTAATATTGGCGAAGGCATGAAAGTACGTTGTGAAGGCGATATTACCGTTGGTGGTGTGATCGAATCAGCGGATGTAAAAGCTAAGGGAAATATTATTATCGGAAAGGGAATAATCGGGCGTCCTCATTATGATAAAAAGGATACAGAGTTTAGCTCAAATGTTGTCGCAGAAGGTGACATTTTTGCTATGTTCGCGAGTTATTCCAAACTGAAGACAACGGGTGATTTGCATGTTGCAGAACAATTGCTTCATTGTGACGTCACCTCAGAGGGTAAAGTGACTGTTGGTAATGAAAAAACTGTTGGCAGTCAAATAGTTGGTGGCGTAACGCGAGCTCAATCAGGCATTGAAACCGATATTCTAGGTGCCTCTGCAGGTGTTAAAACGCAGTTAGATATGAGTGGTTTGCTTAGCTTGAAACAACATGAAATCAGCTGTAATCACTCAATTATTGCTGATAAAGAAGGCATGCTCAATAATATGCGAGATGCCGCTAGTAAATTCATGACCTTGCCATCAACTCCAGCTCGTCAGGAACACATCGAGAAAATAAAAAACACCATAAATTTTTTACATAGCGAAGTCGTTGAAGCACAAGAAAGAAACGAAAAGCTTAAACAGGAAGAAGATGAACTACGGCATAGTATCCAAATTATTGTTAATAAGAAGATGCAACCCAATGTATCGTTAAAGCTTGGCTCAGCGGTTTTTAATACAACCAGAGCCAGAGAGTCAGGACGACTCTATTATGAAAAAGGCGAAATAAAGTATTTATCGGCTAATATGGCGGGCTCGGTTGATAAATAGCGCCAGTCATTGCATCTGATTGGCTACCAGTAACAGAACTAATGGTTCCCGGCCTAAGCGCCACTCGTTGTTTTGCTAACCAGGCGAAGGCAATTGCCTCGATATAATCCGGGTCAATTCCTAACTCTGATACCGTAGAGATTTCCATATCGCTACTATTATGAAGTTGCATCATGAGATGTTTGTTACGAACCCCACCACCACAATAGTATACCTGCTTTGGTCCAAGATCTTTGATATATTGACTGATAGACAGTGCAGTTAGAGTTGCCAATGTGGCCTGTATTTGATTAGGTTCAATGACCTTATCAAGAGTAGCTAGATAACTATCTAACCAAGATAAATTAAAATACTCGCGGCCTGTGCTCTTTGGTGCAGCAAGCTTAAAATAAGGATCGTTTAGCAGTGCCTGTAATAATTGTTGATTAACAGATCCAGAGCTAGCCCATTGCCCATCTTCATCATAATGTTGCTTTGGATGATACTTTTGAAACCAGGCATCAAGTAATGTATTTGCTGGTCCTGTATCAAAACCTAATGGTTCACCATTTTCTGGTAGCCAAGTTATGTTTCCTATGCCACCAAGATTAATTATCATTTGATTATCTGCCCGACCAACTAAATCACGATGAAATGCGCACACAAGCGGAGCCCCTTGACCATCTAGCGCCATGTCATTATTGCGAAAATCGGTTATAACTGGAATAGAGGTTAATTCTGACAGATAGGCACCAGAGCCTATTTGCATAGAGAATCGGTGTTCTCCATCGGGCTGATGAAATATGGTTTGACCATGACAGCCAATTGCCCTTATATAGGCGCTGTTGATATCAATTTCTTCTAGCAGCGCAGTGACAGCCTGAGCATAAGCCTTGGCCAGAGCCACATCTAAATTTCCAAGTGAAGCTAATGAGCAATGCTGTTGTTTTATCAGTTCCGATAATCCTTGTTTTAACGATTTGGGGAAAGGGTGGCTAATGCTTTTTAGGACCTGATAAGGTTTACTATCAAAATCTACCAAGCTGACATCGATGCCATCAAGACTCGTTCCTGACATGATTCCGATGTAAAGGTTTGTCATTAGTGCTAGTCCGCTATGACTGCGCGGTCAGATAATAGATTGGTATGAACTTTTAGCTGATTTAAAAGTTCTGCGGTATTATTGAAAAATCGTTTTCGTTCTTTCTTATTAACCGGCTCGGCGTCTGGAAGGTCAACAGTACGAGGATTTCTATGCACACCATTGACAAGAAATTCATAATGAAGATGTGGCGCCTCGGCCAATCCAGTGGAGCCTACGTAGCCAATAATCTGTCCTTGTTTGACTCTTTGGCCTTTACGAACGGCACGTTTAGTAAAATGCAGATATTTGGTTACATACTTTTGACCGTGTTGAATAAAAACATAATGACCATTGTACTTATTATAGGCGGCTGAAATGACCTTGCCGTCGCCTGCAGATTTAACTGGAGTGCCTTTTGGGGCTCGGTAGTCGACACCATTATGTGCTTTAACACGTCTCAGAATAGGGTGGAATCGTTTCGGTTTGAAATTTGAACTGATATATGAAAAGTCTACGGGTGCTCTTAAAAAAGCTTTACGCATACTAAAACCATCGGGTGTATAGTACTCAGCGCTGCCGTCACGATGTTCATATCGGACCGCCTTAAATGATTTCCCCTGATTTATAAATTCAGCCGCCAGAATAGCGCCGTTACCAAATTTTTCACCTTCAACATACTTCTCTTCGTAGATGAGTGTAAAACGATCGCCTTTTCTAATGTCTAAGATAAAATCAATATCCCAGCCAAATATCCCAGCTAACTCCATGACCATGGCATCGGTAAGGCCAGCATTTTTTCCGGCTAAAAATAAGTTATCTTTAATTTCACCGTTGGCACTATTATGTCGTACTTCAACATCTTTAGTTAAAAGCTCAGCCTGCCACTGGTTATTGCGTCGAAGTACCTCTAAGGTATTCAGCCTGTCTATATGATAGCGAATGCCCATTAATTTTTTCTGTGCATCCAAGGTGTATTCAAAGACATGACCAGCCTGAATGCGTTTTAGAATATCGGTTTTTTTCCCTAGTTGCATAATGCCATATAGATCTGAAGCGCTTAGGTTATTGCGCTTGAATAGGCGAGCAGTACTGTCACCTTTTTTTATTTTGGTGGTTGTCCAACGAATAGTAGGTTGTGACTTAGTGATTATTTTTGGTTGTTTCTTAGCGACAGAAGAGGTTTGACTGGTTACATTTTCCGGTTCTGTATCGCCGAGGTTTAAATCGATAGAGAAATTTTTCGATTCTGATACAGATGTTGCATCGGCTGGTTCAGTAACAATGCTTTTTAGATCAGTTTCTGCTTCTTTGGAGTCAAAAATTGTGGAAGAAACTCCCCATAAAATGAGTATCAAAGCCAAAACTATCATAATAATTGGAGCGGCAGGCGCCTTCCTCTTATTAGAGAAGATCGGATTACTCAGTTTTATAGGTTTATAGTCAGACTTAATCATGATTCGGGGCACACATTAACTAGAGATTATCCTCAGGTCAATTTACATAATCAATAATGTACCTAATTATTGGTTATTTTGCATAAAAAAGTGTTTTTAAGTGCTCTAATCAAGTATCTTTCCTTTTTTTAGCCTAAAAGCTATCAATAGTACAATTTTTATTAATGAGGAAATGATGTTAGATATTCAGGAACAATTACCGGAAATACAGCGTGGCTCAGATGAAGTTCTGGTTTTGACTGAACTTGAGGAACGACTGAAAAAAGGCAAGCCGTTAAGAATTAAAGCGGGCTTCGATCCGACCGCGCCTGATATTCATCTTGGCCATACGGTTCTCATCAATAAAATGCGACAATTTCAAGAGTTGGGCCATACGGTAATTTTTCTAATAGGTGACTTCACGGGCTTAATTGGCGATCCGACAGGCAAGAATGTTACACGTAAACCGCTAACTGAAGAACAGATCCAGGCAAATGCTGAAACCTATCGCCAGCAAATCTTTAAAATACTCGACCCAGAAAAAACTGAAATTCGATTTAATTCAGAATGGATGGGTAAGATGAGTTCTGCTGATATGATTAAGTTAGCCTCTCGTCATACTGTGGCTAGAATGTTAGAGCGTGATGATTTTAATAAGCGTTATAACAATAATCAGCCAATTGCTATACATGAGTTTTTATACCCCTTGGTACAAGGTTACGATTCAGTTGCATTAGAATGCGATGTCGAACTGGGTGGTACAGACCAGAAGTTCAACCTATTAATGGGGCGAGAGCTACAGAAACAATACGGTCAGCCACCACAGATAGTATTGACGATGCCATTACTTGAGGGTTTGGATGGCGTTCAAAAGATGTCTAAATCATTGAATAACTATATCGGCATAGATGAGAGTCCCAATGATATGTTCGGTAAGATAATGTCTATTTCTGATGAATTGATGTGGCGATACTTTGAGTTGATCAGCTTCAGACCTTTGGCTGATATTGAGCAATTAAAAACATCGGTGGCAGAAGGGCGTAATCCTCGTGATGTAAAATTTGAATTGGCTGATGAGATTATTACCCGGTTTCACACTTCGGACCAAGCCAAGGAAGCGCAGGCGGCATTTATCGCTCGCTTTCAAAAAGGTGCAATGCCTGATGATATCGATGAACAAGAATTGTCTACTGACGACAGTGACACAATGCCATTAGTACACTTGCTCAAATCCAGTGGTTTAACAGCCAGTACTTCGGATGCGATACGTATGATCAAACAAGGTGCCGTAAAAATTGAGGGTGAAAAGGTCTCAGATAGTCGCTTAGCAATCAATAAAGGCACTAATCAGATATACCAGGTCGGTAAACGCAAGTTCGCCAAGGTAAAACTTTCCTAGTTTAAATAGCTACTAAAAGTCCCGGTTTATAGGCCTTAAGCGCTAGCTTAAGGCTAGGTTTTATGGGCTCTTTTAGATATTTTTATAATTATCGTAAAAAATTTACAAACAAGTGTTGACAGTGAAGCTAAAAGGCGTAGAATACGCGCCTCGGTTGAGCGATCAGGCGTCGCTAACTGTGTTCTTTAACAAAATCAAATAAATAATCTGTGTGGGTACTTGCAGATGTTGTCGGACATTTTGTCTGATGGCACATAACGATAATCAAAGAGAAAATCGTTACAAGTTACCACGTTGATTCTATAAGTTATTTTAACTCTTACGAGTCGAGTGAATTTGTATCGAGCCGATTGGTTGCCAT